>Ga0209487_1000483_pt1 | contig 36439 bp, 36 predicted proteins | sample Poulit2012_FD_187524 | JGI IMG/M metagenome (GOLD analysis project Ga0209487, IMG submission 187524) | Agricultural soil microbial communities from Georgia to study Nitrogen management - Poultry litter 2012 (SPAdes) (version 2) | ecosystem: Environmental > Terrestrial > Soil > Agricultural land...
TGTGGGAGCGCTCGGGCCACTGGGACAACTTCGGTGATGACATGTTCATCACCTCGTCTGAAAACCGTGTTTATGCGGTCAAGCCCATGAACTGCCCCGGCCATGTGCAGATCTTCAACCAGGGCCTGAAAAGCTATCGCGACCTGCCGTTGCGCATGGCCGAGTTTGGCTCGTGCCACCGCAATGAGCCATCGGGTGCCCTGCACGGGCTGATGCGCGTGCGCGCCTTTGTTCAGGATGATGCCCATATTTTCTGCACGCCGGAACAGATTCGCGCAGAGGTGCTGGCCTTCAACCGGCTGGTGTTCGACGTCTATCGCGACTTTGGATTCGAGCAGGTGGGCGTGCGTCTTTCAACCCGGCCGGAGCAGCGTGTGGGATCGGAAGAGGTTTGGGACCGGGCCGAGCAGGCGTTGGCTGAAGCGCTGGAAGCCTCCGGCACCGATTACCAGCTGCAGCCGGGCGAGGGCGCATTTTACGGCCCCAAGATCGAGTTTTCGCTGACCGACAGCCTGGGCCGCGTGTGGCAGTGTGGCACCATACAGGTGGACTTTTCCATGCCCGACCGGCTGGGTGCCGAGTATGTCGACGAGCACGGGGAACGCCAGGTGCCGGTCATGCTGCACCGCGCCATTCTGGGCTCTATCGAGCGCTTTATCGGTGTTCTCATCGAGCATTACGCCGGCAACCTGCCGCTGTGGCTGGCGCCTGTGCAGGCGGTGGTCATGAACATTACCGACGCCCAGTCCGATTATGCCAATGAAGTGCTGCAGGCGCTGCGTGAGCACGGCTTGCGCGCCGAATCGGATTTGCGCAACGAAAAGATCGGTTATAAAATTCGCGAACGGACGCTGGAAAAAATTCCATATCTTCTGGTGGTGGGTGACCGCGAGGTCGAAAACCGCCAGGTGGCCGTCCGTTTGCTTGACGGCAGTGATCTTGGCGTGATGTCAATAGACGCGCTGATTGATCATCTGTCCGTCCAGGCAGCGCACAGGGGCCCGGCCAAGCCGGCCTGAGCTGCCGCTTTTGACAGTCAACTTATTCAGGAGAAGTACACATCGCAAGCAATAAACATACCCGGCGCAATGAGGAAATCACGACTCGAGAAGTTCGGGTTGTGGGCTCTGACGGCGACCAGATCGGCGTCATGGGGATAGAGGCAGCGCTGGCACGGGCCGCGGAAGAAGGCATGGACCTGGTGGAAATCGCCCCCCAGGCCAAGCCGCCAGTGTGTCGAATCATGGACTGGGGGAAGTATCGCTTTGAGCAGTCCAAGAAGGCACAGGCCGCGCGCAAGAGGCAAAAACAGATTCAGGTCAAGGAAGTGAAGTTCCGCCCTGGCACCGATGATCATGACTATGAGGTCAAGATGCGCAATCTGCGTCGTTTCATCGAAGAGGGCAACAAGGTCAAGGTGACGCTTCGCTTTCGCGGCCGTGAAATGGCCCATCAGGATCTGGGCCGCGATCTGCTCAAGCGGGTCGAAGACGACATGAATGAGGAAATTGTCGTTGAACAGCGTCCGCGCATGGAAGGCCGGCAGATGGTCATGATGCTGTCGCCAAGAAAGGCTTCCTGAAGCGGATGAAGGCAAGACCGGCGGGCGCAGGCCGGCCGGAAAATATTAGCTGGAATGCAGCCCCCAAGTGTTTCAGATGGTTCTGAAACCGCTGCACGAAGGTAAAACAACAGGAGCATAAAATGCCCAAACTGAAAACCAACCGGGGTGCCGCAAAGCGCTTTCGGGCAACCGGAAGCGGGCGCATCAAGCGCAAGCGCGCCAATCACAGCCATATCCTCACCAAAAAAAGCACCAAGCGCAAGCGCCGCCTGCGTTCGACCACCCTGGTCAGCAAGGCGGATGAAAAAAGCGTGCGTCAGCTGCTGCCAAACCTTTAACGGAGAGCGATCATGGCAAGAGTAAAACGTTCAGTATCCGCCCGTCGTCGCCACCGCAAGGTGCTGGGCCGGGCCAAGGGTTATTACGGCGCACGCCGCAAGACATTTCGCATAGCCAAGCAGGCTGTCATCAAGGCAGGCCAGTACAGCTATCGTGACCGCCGCCAGCGCAAGCGCGATTTCCGCAGTCTGTGGATTCAGCGCATCAATGCCGCTGCCCGCGAGCACGGTCTGTCCTACAGCCGCTTTATCAACGGGCTCAAGCGCGCCGAGATCGGCATTGACCGCAAGGTGCTTGCCGACCTGGCCGTTCATGACAAGGTGGCCTTCCAGGCATTGGCCGAAAAAGCTCAGTCCAGCCTGGGCTGAGCATGGAAGCCGTCACATCGCAAGGCCTGCTCGAGGACGCTCTCGAGCAGGTGGCTTCCGCCGCCGACGAGCGCGCCCTGGACGAAGTCAGGGTGCGCCTTCTTGGCAAGAAGGGCGAGCTGACCACCCGGCTCAAATCAGTAGGCAAACTCCCGCCGGAGCAGCGCCGCGAAGCCGGTCAGAGCATTAACCGCGCCAAACAGGCGCTTGAAAAGGCCATTTCCGAACGTGCCTCCGAGCTCGCGCGACAGCGGCTGGACCAGACGCTGGCCGCGGAGTCCGTTGACGTCACCTTGCCCGGCAGAAAGAACCTGGTCGGCGGCATCCATCCTGTCAGCCGTGCCATGGAAAGGCTGCTGGAGATATTCAGAAGGCTGGGCTTTGATGTGGCCACGGGGCCGGAAGTCGAGGATGACTACCACAATTTCGAGGCGCTGAACTTTCCCGACAACCACCCGGCGCGGGCCATGCACGACACCTTCTACCTGCCCGATGGCCGGCTGCTCCGAACCCATACCTCGCCGGTGCAGATACGGGTGATGAAAGAGCAGGGCGCACCGGTTCGAATTGTGGCGCCCGGACGTGTTTTCAGGTCCGATTCCGACCAGACTCATACGCCGCAGTTTCACCAAGTGGAAGGCCTGCTGGTCGACCGCAATGTGACTTTTGCCGATCTCAAGGGGATGCTGGCGGATTTTGTCAACGCATTCTTCGAGGACGACCTCGAGATGCGCCTGCGGCCGTCCTATTTTCCGTTTACCGAACCATCGGCCGAAGTTGATATTCGCTGGCGCAATGCCGATGGCAGCACCGGAGACTGGCTGGAGGTTCTGGGCTGCGGCATGGTGCATCCCAACGTGCTCGAAAACTGCGGAATCGACTCCGAGGAATACACCGGCTATGCATTCGGGCTGGGCGTGGAACGCTTTGCCATGCTGCGCTACCAGGTCGACGATCTGCGCCTGTTTTTTGACAATGACCTGCGCTTCTTGCGCCAGTTCCGCTAAAGGATTTTCATGAAAATCAGTCATCAGTGGCTCGACGAATGGGTCGGGACCGGCCTTGCTGTTGAACAGCTGGCTGAACGCCTGACCATGGCGGGACTCGAGGTTGACGGTCTGGAAGCTGTCGCGCCACCGCTCGACAATGTGGTGGTGGCCCGCATTGCCGCCGTTGAGCCCCATCCCGATGCCGACCGCCTGAGCGTGTGCCGGGTGCTGGCCGGTGACAGCGAATACTCCATTGTTTGCGGTGCCGACAATGCGCGCGCCGGGCTGAAGACCGCCCTGGCCAGGGTGGGTGCAACACTGCCTGGCGGCCTGACCATCAAGCCCGCCAAACTGCGCGGCGTGGCCTCCGAAGGCATGCTGTGCTCGGCAGACGAGCTGGGTTTGGGCGACGGCGGCGAGGGCATCATGGAGCTGCCCGACGATGCGCCCGACGGCCAGCCCCTGACTGAATATCTTCAGCTTGACGACACAATTCTTGAAATTGATCTGACGCCCAACCGCGGCGACTGCCTGTCGGTGCGCGGACTGGCGGCCGAGCTTGCGGCGCTGACGGAAAAACCGGTCAACGCCGTTGAAATTGAACCCGTGCCGGCTGCAACTGACCGCCGGGTCGAAATCGAGCTGGCCAGCCCGGAGAACGGCCCGCGCTATATCGGGCGCGTTATTGAGGGCGTGAACGTGGCGGCACAAACGCCATTGTGGATGCGCGAGCGCCTGCGGCGCTCCGGAATCCGCAGCCTGGGCATCATTGTCGATGTGACCAACTATGTGCTGCTTGAGCTGGGCCAGCCCATGCACGCATTTGATTTGGACAACATCGGCCAGAAAATCATTGTGCGCCTGGCTCGACAGGATGAGCCGCTGACCCTGCTGGACGGCCAGTCGATCAAGGCCGATGATGACATGCTGATGATTGCCGATGAACAGCGGCCGCTGGCGCTGGCGGGCATCATGGGCGGCCAGGATTCGGCGGTGGGCGATGACACCCGCAACATTCTCCTGGAGGCCGCCTGGTTCAACCCCGACGTGGTTGGCGGCAAGGCGCGCCGCCTGGGGCTGGCAACGGAATCGTCGCATCGCTTCGAGCGCGGCGTCGACCCGCAATTGCCGCGCCTGGCCATGGAGCGTGCCACCCGCCTGATACTGGAACTGGCCGGCGGTCGTCCGGGCCCGGTTGCCGAGGCCTGCAACGAGGCCTTCCTGCCCGTGCCCAAAGCCGTGACAATGCGCTTGTCGCGCCTCAACCAGCTGCTTGGCACCGCGCTGTCCGCTGCCGTTGTCAACGATGTTTTTGAGCGTTTGGGCATGCAGGTCAGCCAGCATGAAGATGTCTTTGAAGTCACGCCGCCCAGCACGCGCAGCGATATTGCCATTGAAGCCGACCTGATTGAGGAAGTGGCCAGAATCCATGGCTACAACAGGCTGCCTGCGCGTCATCCGGGTGGTGAAATCATTGTTCAGCCGCCGGCTGAAACACGGCTGCAGGAAGAACATCTGCGCGAACAGCTGGCCGCGCGCGGCTTTCACGAAGTCATTACCTGGAGTTTTGTAAGCCGCAAGCTGCTGTCGGCATTTGCCATGGATGACCGCGTCCAGCCACTGGCCAACCCCATGAGCGCCGAAATGGCCGTGCTCAGAACCAGCCTGGTGCCGGGCATGGTCGAGGTTGCCGCGCGCAATTTGCGCCGTCAGATTGATTCGTTCAGGTTGTTCGAAACAGGCCATTGTTTTGCCAGCGCGAAAAACGGTTTTGAAGAGAGTCTGCGCTTCGGTATCTTGATGACCGGCCGGTCTCAGGCCGAACATTTCAGCGCCTCCGGGCAGCCGCTCGACTTTTTTGACCTGAAAGGTGAAGTCGAGAACCTGATTGAATTCAACGCCATTGAAGGAGACATCAGCTTCAAAAAGACGGATGAGCCGTGGCTGCATCCTGGCCAGGCCGCCGAGCTGCAGGTGGACGGCCGGGCGGCAGGCTGGCTGGGCCAGCTGCATCCTGCGCTGACCGAAGCGCTGGATCTGGATCAGGCCGTTTTTGTGGCCGAGCTGTCTCTGGAAGCTGTTTCTGCGCGCCGGCTGCCGCAGCATCACGACAGCGGTCGCTATCCCGGCGTGCGCCGCGATATTGCGCTGGTGGTGGCCGATCATCATTCCGCTGCCAGCCTGACGGAGTCCATCCGGGAAACAGCTGGAACTTTGCTCGAAGATTGCGTTATATTTGACCAGTATCGGGGAAAGGGAATCGACACAGGCTTCAGAAGTCTGGCTATAGGGTTGATTTTGCGTGACGTTTCGCGCACCCTAAGGGACGATGAGGTCGATGTCCTGGTTGAACGCGTGTTGGACAGCCTGAAGAGCCGCTTTGGTGCAAAATTGAGAGGATGATAAGGGGATGTCACTGACAAAAGCAGACCTTGCCTCGGCCTTGTTTGACGAGGTTGGGCTCAACAAACGCGAAGCCAAGGAGTTTGTGGACGCATGGTTTGAAACCATCGGCAGCACGCTCGAAAATGGCGTGCCGGTCAAGATTTCCGGTTTTGGCAATTTCCAGCTGCGTGACAAAAGAGAACGCCCCGGCCGCAACCCCAAAACCGGCGAGGAAATACCCATTTCCGCCCGCCGCGTGGTCACTTTTCGACCTGGGCAGAAATTGAGAACAAGAGTGGAGGCCTATGCTGGACCCGAGGAGTAACCAGGAGCTGCCCGCAATTCCGGCCAAACGTTATTTCACCATTGGTGAAGTCAGCGAGTTGTGTGCGGTCAAGCCTCACGTCCTGCGCTATTGGGAACAGGAGTTTCCCCAGCTCAAGCCGGTCAAGCGGCGCGGCAACCGACGCTATTACCAGCGCCACGACGTGCTTATGGTCAGGCAGATTCGCAGCCTGCTGCATGAGCAGGGCTTTACCATTCAGGGCGCTCGCCAGCGCCTGGAAGGCAACAAGGCACAAAATGACGCCTCGCGCAGTCAGCAGCTGGTCAGACAGATCAGAATCGAACTGGAAGAGGTTCTGGACGCCTTGCGACACTGAGCCGGGCGCTGCCAAAGCGATTGGCAGCAGAACCGCTTTGGTCTCGCATCCTGCATGAAAAACGGTTAGAATGCCGCATTCCAAACCCCGCAAAACTTCGGTCGGAGCGTAGCGCAGCCTGGTAGCGCACCACAATGGGGTTGTGGGGGTCGCGAGTTCGAATCTCGCCGCTCCGACCAATTAAATCAATGACTTGAAAGCTCGGCTCAGGCCGGGCTTTTTTGTTTAGTAGCCATAAAGTAGCCATTTCGACATTCGTTGCTGATGGGGCAAAAGCCTACGGCGGCGAGCAGGGCCATCAGGGCAGTCTGCGCAGCTTTCATGGTGAAGGTTCAATGCCGCCGATGCAGGTGTATTTGAGCACGGTGTAGTCATCCAGTCCGTATTTGGATCCTTCCGAGCCCATGCCCGACTGCTTGATGCCGCCAAATGGCGCAACGGTGGTGGAGATCAGGCCGGTGTTGAGGCCGACGATGCCGTATTCCAGCGCTTCGCTGACGCGCCAGCTGCGCTCAAGGTCGCGGGTGTACAGGTACGAGGCCAGCCCGCTTTCGGTGTCGTTGGCCATGGCAATGGCTTCGTCTTCATGTTCAAAAGGAAACAGGGCGGCCACGGGGCCAAAGGTTTCCTCACGCGCGATCAGCATGCCGGGCGAGGCATTGGCAATGACGGTGGGCTGGAAAAAGTTGCCGCCCAGCTCGTGCACCTTGCCACCAAGCAGTATGCGCCCGCCATGATTTACGGCGTCTGTGACATGCTTTTGAACCTTTTCCAGCCCGCTGGAATTGATCAACGGGCCCAGGCGCGTGTCTTCATTCAGACCGTCACCCACCTTGAGCAGTTTGATGGCTTCGACCAGCTTCTCGGCAAATTCATCGTAAATGCCGCGCTGAATGAGAAAACGGTTTGCGCATACGCAGGTTTGGCCGCTGTTGCGAAACTTGCTGGCTACGGCGCCCTTGACGGCAGCGTTGATGTCGGCATCGTCAAACACGATGAACGGCGCATTGCCGCCCAGCTCCAGCGACACGCGCTTGAGGGTGCCGGCACATTGCTCCATCAGCAGTTTGCCGACCCGCGTTGAGCCGGTAAAGCTCAGCTTGCGCACCTTGGGGTTGCCGGTCATTTCCTTGCCGATAATTTTGGAGTCCTTGCCGGTGATGATGTTGATGACGCCGGGCGGAATACCGGCGCGATCGGCCAGCTCGGCCAGCGCCAGGGCGGAAAATGGCGTTTCCAGCGCCGGCTTGCACACCATGGTGCAGCCGGCCGCCAGCGCCGCGCCCAGTTTGCGGCCGAGCATGGCCGACGGGAAGTTCCAGGGCGTGATGGCGGCCACCACGCCGACGGGCTGGCGGGTGACGACAATGCGCTTGTCGGCCTGATGGCCCGGAATCACATCGCCGTAGGCACGTTTGCCCTCTTCGGCAAACCACTCGATAAACGAGGCCGAGTAGTCAATTTCACCGCGCGCCTCGACAATGGGCTTGCCGCCTTCGGCCGTCATCAGCACGGCCAGGTCTTGCTTGTGGGCCAGCATCAAGTCATTGAGCGCCCGCAGCTTTTTGGCGCGCTCGGTGGCGCTTTTGGCCGCCCAGCCGGGGAGTGCATTGGAGGCGGCATCAATGGCGCGACGGGTTTCGGCCGCGCCCATGTCAGGAACCGTGCCTATCAGTTTTCCGGTGGCCGGGTCACGAACTTCGGCCGTGGCCCGACCGTCGGCATCGCACCAGTTTTCACCAATACGACCCTGGGTGCGAAAGAGCTGTTCGTCGGACAGCGTAAAAAGAGGTTGACTGCTCATTTTCAGCTCCAGCGTGAGTCTGTTCGTGACAAGCCCAGCTTAACAAGCTGACGGCCGCGTTCCGCATAAAATGCGCAAATGATGAATTTTGCGTCGACACGGGCAGTGAAAGCGTCAGACTGCTATCGGCTGAAAATCTTTTAAAGCCGCGTACAGTCAACAGTCGTGCCGCAAGTGGCCGGACCTTTCAAAACAGGTATTCCGGCCCCATGTACTTGGGCACGTTGGCCATATTCAAGAGGTTTTGGCATGCACAAGCCGCAAACGATTCGGCCGGTGACCGAGGTTATCGAGGCTCGCACCCAGCGCGAGGGTGGTGGCTTTGTGGTGCGCCGCCCCTTTCCGACAGCCGCACTGTCGTATATTGATCCCTTTTTGCTGATTGACGAGATGGGGCCGGCTGAATACGGGCCGGGCGAGGCTGTGGGAGCGCCTGATCATCCACACAGGGGCTTTGAAACCGTTACCTATATGCTCGAGGGAGAGTTCGAGCACGAGGACTCGGCCGGGCACCGCGGCACGCTGTTGCCCGGTGATGTGCAATGGATGACGGCCGGCGCCGGCATTGTGCATTCGGAAATGCCGTCGGAGCGCATTCGCCGTGAAGGCGGACGCATTCACGGCTTTCAGATCTGGATCAACCTGCCGGCCAGCGACAAGATGAAGCCGCCGCGCTACCAGGAGCGCTCCTCTGCCGAGATTCCGGTGGCCAAAACCGCTGATGGCCTGGCACAAGTGCGGGTCATGGCAGGAAAGGCCCTGGGCGTTTCGGCCGTGATATCCACGCATGTGCCCATGACCATGCAGGACTGGACGCTGCAGGCTGGCGCTGATGCAAGCGTGGAGACCCGCGATGATGAACGCTTCATGGTGTATGTGTTTGCCGGCGCCCTGAAGACCGGGGATCAGGACAGCGTGATCAGGGACGGACAGCTGGCCAGGCTGGGAGATGGCGATGTGGTGCGCCTGCGCCACGCCGGCAGTGGACCGGCACGTGCGCTGCTGCTGGGTGGCCGGCCGCTCAACGAACCTGTGGCCCGTTACGGGCCGTTTGTGATGAACACGGAATCCGAGCTGCGTCAGGCCTTTGCCGATTACCAGTCCGGAGCCATGGGCAGAATTGCCCGCACAGCGACGCTGGGCTGATTACAGACAGTGCTGCTTTTTGGCCTGGCGTACAATGGCAATGTCCGGTCGTCAGGCCCGACAGTTTTGAACCTTTGCGAGAATGATTTGAATGGACAAGAATTTGAAACCTGCTGAAATGCCCGACGTGGCCGCCGATGCAAAAGTACAGGTCGCCGGACGACTTGACTGGGTCGGCATGAACAGCATTGAGCTGCCCGTGTTCCTTGATGGCGGTGACGGCGAGCGCATGCAAACCAGCGCGCGCGTGGGCGCCTTTGTCAATCTGGGGCGGCCGGACAAGCGCGGCATCCACATGTCCAGGCTGTATTTGCATCTGCACGAGGCGCTGGCCGATCACACGCTGACGCCGGCGCTGCTGAGACATCTTCTGCGTGATTTTCTGGTTTCACACGAAGGGTTGAGCACGCGGGCGCTGGTGCGCCTGGACTTTGACTATATGCTGAGCCGCAAGTCGCTGATCAGCGACAATTACGGCTGGCGGCGTTATCCCATCAGCCTGATTGCCAGCATGGACCAGGACGAGTTTACTGTTGAGCTGGCTCTGCAGATTACCTATTCCAGCACCTGCCCGTGCTCCGGCGCGCTGGCCCGCCAGCTGCTTCAGGAAGAGTTTGGCCGCGATTTTGGCCACAGTGGCGAAGTGGATGTGGAAAACGTGATTGACTGGCTGGGTAGCGAGAAGGGCAGCACGGCCACGCCGCACAGCCAGCGCAGCGCCGCCGATGTGCGTTTGCAGCTGGCGCCAAGCTTTGAGGCCTTTCCATTCGTGGAAATGATCGATGCGCTTGAAGGTGCACTCAAGACGCCGGTTCAGGCGGCGGTCAAGCGTGAGGACGAACAGGCTTTTGCGCGCCTCAACGGCCAGAACATGATGTTTTGCGAAGACGCCGCGCGTCGCGTGCAAAATGAACTTGAAAGCCAGAAACGGGTGACCGACTACTGGGTGCGCTGTCGTCATTTTGAAAGTCTGCATGCCCACAATGCCGTTGCCATTGTGACCAAGGGTGTTGAAAACGGCTACATGCCCATCGATGGGCAGCCTTCGGGCTGGCGCGACAACTGATTCGTGAATTTGACCCGCCCGGCCGGCCGCCAGCGCGCAGCCGGCCGGCAATGTCAAGCGGCCGTCAACGTTCGTCTTCTGAAACCAGCCCGATCTGAAAGTCGGGCAGTGACAGCCCGATGCTGTTCGAGCCGGGCTCGGCCCAGGCCTCGGCGATTTGCTCGCCGCTGTCGGAGTTTGTAATGGTCAGGCGCAGCAGGTCCATGTTGCTGTTGCCATCCAGGCGGTAGTAGGCCAGCCGGGCCGTTTTCCCCAGCGCCATTCCGGCGGCGTCCCTGAGCTGCACCCCTGCATGGCCGGGCACAAGCGTGAATTCACGCGCCACGCGCCAGTCGCTGCCGTCGCGCTCGCCGGCCCAGCCGGAATAGTGAAGCGCCGGTAAAAAGGTGATGACCTGATCCGGCGTTTGGGCTTGCCCGGTTTGGGCGTTGATCAGCCGGTCACCAATGTCGATTCGGTCACCGTCAAAGGAGATCTCCTTCAGCAGTCCAACCTGTTCGTCCCCCTGTCCAAACAGGCATTCCCGGGGGCTGGTTTCGCCCACCAGGCTTTGCGAGGTGGCGTGAAATTTCATCCGGCAGCTGTGGCGCGGACGGTTTGCGGCATCAAGCAGAGTCAGGCTGCCGTCAAGGCGGTCGGCAATTTCAGCCGGCATCAGACTGAGGACAAAGCGTCGACGGTGTTCGTCGCCGGGGCTGTATTGGGTAATCAAAAGTTCCAGCGTGGTGCTGTCGGCGCCTGTTCGGGGCTGTATTGACAGCAGCTGGCCTGGCGAATCATGGCTGCCGGCGCTGGTGTAGTCGCCCGGCATGCGGCCGGCGATCTGTTCAAGCAGCCGAAGGTTGTTGTTGGCTGGCGAGGTGTCTTTTCGAGTGGCCATGTCTGCACAGCCGCCCAGAATGAAAACAAGCGGCAGAGCGACGGTCAGCAGCCGCAAGGCGCGCCTTAGTGCCGGCCCGTGCATCTTCGCCAGGGCAGGGGAGACAGGCATTGAACCTGCGTCAGCGCGGCTGTTTGGCATCGGGGTTTTCTTCCCAGTCAACGAGCAGGGCCGGGTCGATGCGGGTACTGCCCAGGTTGACCCGCCAGTCCAGGTGCGGACCGGTGGCGCGTCCGGTGGCGCCAACCCGCGCAACTGTCTGGCCACGCTCCACCACGTCGCCCACTTCAACGTCCAGGGCGCTCAGGTGCAAAAAGGCCGAGACCAGGCCATGACCATGATCGATGAACAGGGTGCCGCCCGAAAAATACATGTCGCTGTGGGCCAGGGTGACAATGCCGGGCGCCGGCGCCTTCACTTTCGTGCCGGTGGGTGCGGCTATGTCCAGTCCCCAGTGCGGGTTGCGTGGTTCGCCGTTGAGAATGCGCTGGCTGCCGTAAACGCCGGTAATCCGGCCGGTCAGGGGCCAGCTGAAGCCTTCGGCCCAGTCGGTGCGCGCATCACGTCTTTTTCTGGCCTGGCGGGTCAGCTCGTTGTCATTGCGGATACGTTCCAGAACGTGTTCCGGCGGGGTTACCCTGTCCTGGGGCAGGCCGTCAATTCTTTGGATATCAAACTCGCGCTTTTCCGGCACTACATCATGGTCTGCCTTCTGCCCGTCGGGCAGGGTAACGCCTATCCGCACCGGGTCGGTTCGGTCACGCGCGATGGCAATCAAAAAGCGTCCGTCATCGGTCAGCTGAACAGCCTCGCCATCTACTGTGGCAGAGCTTCCGGCCGGCACGCGGGCGACCAGCAGTCCGCCCTGGGTGGCGGTGCCGTCAAAAGTGATGTGCGGCGTGTCTGCGCTGACTGTGGCAGCCAGCAGCAGGGCTGTCGCAAACACGGCAAGAGTCAAAAGGCGTTCAGGCACTGCTGCGACCTCCACGAATGGTCAATGTCTGGCCCGGCTGCAGAACAGCGCCGTTTGCCAGGCCGTTCCAGCGCATCAGCTCCTTGACCGAAACGTTGTGCCGGCGGGCAATGACCCACAGTGAGTCGCCATTTTTGACGGTATAACGCCGGGTTTTGATTGCGGCCGGGTGAGTCATGTTGATGACAATGCGGTCGCCGGGACGGATCATTGCTCCGCTGATGCCGTTCCAGCGCTTGAGGTCATCGACTGTCACGCTGTAATTGCGTGCGATTTGCCACAGGCTTTCGCCGGGCTGGACCTGGTGCTGATAGCGCTCGGTTGGCAAAAGCCGCTGGTGCAGCGTTTCAAGCTCTGCGTAGCGCTGCGCATATTCGGGATTTTGCGGCGCGCTGGCAACGGTCGCCAGACGCAGCGTTTGCCCGGCACGCAGAAAGTCGTTGTTGAGGTTGTTGGCTGCGCGGAGCTTGTCAACCGTTGTGCCGTGCCTTGCCGCCAGATGGGACAGCGTATCCCCGGGGCTGACGCTGATTTGCTGCCACTGCTGCATGTCAACCGGATCGAGCGCCTTCAGGGCTGCGCGGGCCCTGTCGGCTTTCAAAAAGGGCACCACGAGATGGTGTGGGCCTTCAGGAGAGGTCATGTGTCCGCTGAGCCCGGGATTGGCGGCAACCAGGTCGGCAATGCTGATGCCGGTGGCGGCTGAAAAGGCGACAATATCAACAGGATGCTCCAGCTCCACGCGCTCAACCCGCGGCCGGTTGTCCCAGACAGGCACCCTGAAACCATATTGTTCGGGCCGGGAAAACAGACAGCCCAGCCCGTGCAGCTTGGGCACATAGGCCAGCGTTTCGCGCGGCAGGGGAAGCTGGTTCCAATCTGTGGAAAGGCCGTTTTTGCGATTTTTCTCAATGGCTCTTCCAACTCTTCCCTGGCCTCCGTTGTAGGCCGCCAGGGCCAGGTTCCAGTCGCCGAACCTGTTTTCCAGATATTCGAGGTAGTCAAGCGCTGCCCGTGTCGAGGCCCAGGGGTCGCGACGCCCGTCGTAGTAATCGTTGATGATCAGTCCGCGGTCGCGGGCCGTGGCGCTCACAAACTGCCAGGGGCCGGCCGCCTGGCCACGCGAGTAGGCAAAGGAATCATAGGCAGACTCGACAATGGGCAGCAGCGCCAGCTCGCCGGGCAGCTGCCGTGTTTCCAGCTGGCCGGCAATATCGTACAGCCATGGCCTGGCGCGGCCAAGAACGCGCTGCATGTATTCATCCCGCTCTCCGTACCAGCGGGCCCATTGATCGGCGCGTGAGCCCGCCTCACACTCGGCAAACTCGAAGCGTTCCACAATTCGCGCCCACAGGTGGGGCGGGCGGGTTGCGGCCTTTTCCGCGCCTGCACCAGCGTCAAGGTGCCGGATCGAGTCTTCCACCATGGCGAAGGGGTCAGGCCTGTCGGCTGCTGGCAGGGCGGGGTCATGTGCGGCAGGCGAGGAATCGGGTTTTTGCTCTGTCAGACTGCAGCCTGAAAGAATCAGCAACAGGACGCCAGCAGTCAGCGCGGCTGCAGGGCGCAACGATGGGGGCCGGGGTTTCGATTGATCCGTTGGCGGTTCTGTCGACATGGCTGTTTTCGTGTCGGTGGCAGTCGTCCATTATGGTGTTCTGGGCGGCAGGGTCAACTCCATTGACCAAAGTCGCCGGTAAAAGGCCGCCATACAGGTACAATGCCGCCAATGAGTTCAAACAAACCGCATATCCGGCGTGCACAAATTCGCCGGGCTCTGGAAGAGGCTGGCCGACCCGTTACACGCCGCCAGCTTTCCCATGTTTTTGGTCTTGACAAGGCCCAGTCCGATCAGCGCCTCAGCCCCGTGCTAATGGAAATGGTTGCGGCTGGCGAGCTGGTCAGAAACCGGCGCGCAGCCTACGGCTTTCCGTCACAGATGGATTTGGTGCCCGGTCGCATCAGCGCCCACCCCGATGGTTATGGCTTTGTGGTGGTCGAAGGCGAGGATGAGGATCTTTACCTGTCGCCGCGACAAATGCGCCAGGTTTTCAATGGCGATCGGGTTTTGGCGGCAGTGACGGCGGTTGACAGGCGCGGACGCCGCGAAGGGGCGGTTGTGGAAATCATCGAGCGTGCCCACCAGCAGGTTGTGGGGCGCCTGCTGGTCGATGCGGGCGTGGCGGTGGTTGTTCCCGATGACCCGCGCCTGACGCAGGACATCATTCTGCCGGCTGGTGATGAAAAGCAGGCCAGCCCGGGACAGATTGTGGTGGCAAGAATTGACAAGCCGCCGACTCTCAAGCGCTCTGCAGTGGGCAGAATCATTGCTGTACTGGGGGATGCCGACGAGCCCGGCATGGCCACCGAGATCGCCATTCACTCCCACCAGCTGCCGGTTGATTTTTCTGAAGAGGCGCTGCACGAAGCGGAGGCATTCGGGCGCCGAATCGATGAGAAAGCCGCCCACGGCCGCGTTGATCTGCGCGATGTGCCGCTGCTGACCATTGATGGCGCTGATGCGCGGGATTTTGATGACGCGGTGTTTGCCGAACCGCTGGGCGACGGTTTTCGCGTGCTTGTGGCCATTGCCGATGTGGCCGAATACGTAAAGCCGGCCAGCGCGCTGGACAAGGAAGCGGCCGAACGCGGAAATTCGGTCTATTTCCCCGATCGCGTCATTCCCATGCTGCCCGTGGCCCTGTCCAACGGGCTGTGCTCGCTCAACCCCGATGTCGATCGCCTGTGCATGGTATGCGAGATGCGTATCAATAACCGCGGCAAGGTAACTTCCAGCCGCTTTTACGAAGGGGTGATGCGGTCCAGGGCGCGGCTGACCTACAGCCAGGTGCGCCGCATCATGGATATTGGCGACCCCGAACTGGTTGAACGTTACGGCCATGTACTGTCCTCGCTGCAGGCGCTTTATGACGCCTATCGCATGCGCCTGCGGCTGCGCGAACGGCGCGGCGCGCTTGATTTCGACTCGCAGCAGGCCGAGTTCAGGTTTGACGAAAAAGGGCAGGTTGTCGATATTGACCTGCAGCGCAGGGGCGATGAGCACCGGCTGATTGAAGAGCTGATGATTGCCGCCAACGTTGAAGCGGCCAGGTTTGTTGGCAGGCAAAAGCTGCCCATGCTGTTTCGTGTGCACGAGCCGCCGCCGGCCGACAAGCTGGAGGCCCTTGAGGAGTTTTTGCGCGGCAGCGGTCTGAAAGTGCGCTGGCGGGAGCACCCAGAACCCGGACAGTTTGCTGCCATTCAGCGCGATGCCGTTGGGCGCCCGGACGAGGCCCTGGTCAACGCCCAGCTGTTGCGCAGCCTGAGTCTGGCGGTGTATCAGCCCGACAACAAGGGACATTTTGGACTGGCGCTGGAAAACTATGCGCATTTCACCTCGCCCATTCGACGCTACCCCGATCTTCTTTTGCATCGCGCCATCAAGCATGCCTGTCGCGGAAAAAGTCCCGACCGGTTTGATTACGGCAGTGCAGACATGGACGAGCTGGGGCGTCACTGTTCGTGGACTGAAAGACGCGCCGAGGAGGCGGGGCGCGATGTCGAGGAGCAGCTCAAATGCCAGTTCATGCAGCGCCATATTGGCGAGGAGTTTGAGGGCCTGGTGACCGGCGTGGCCAGCTTTGGCCTGTTCGTCGAGCTTGATGGCCTGGCGGTCAGCGGGCTGGTTCACGTGACCGAGCTGCCCAATGACTATTACAGTTTTGATCCGCGTGCATCCAGCCTGACGGGCAAGCGTCGCGGACAGCGCTACCGACTGGCCGACAGCGTGAAAGTCCAGGTGATTGCAGTCAGCGTTGACGAGCGCAAGATTGATTTTCGCCTGGTCAATTCCAACGGCTCGGGGGATTGACCCATGCAGCGTGAACTGGTGATGGGAATCAATGCGGTTGCCGGCTTGCTGCAGGTGGCTCCCGAGCGCATTGTAAGGACTTGGATCAGGCCGGGCTCAGCGCGCCTTAAAGCGCTTGAAAAAGATTTGCGTGCCGCCGGCATGACGGTGGAACTGGCAGACGACAGGGCGCTGGACAGGCTCGCCGGCAGGGTTCGCCATCAGGGGGTGATTGCCGAGTTTGTGCCGCGCCAGCCGGGCAATGAGCAAACGCTGCACGACATGCTGGAGCGCCTTGACGACCGGGCGCTGTTTTTGGTGCTTGACGGGGTGCAGGATCCCAACAACCTGGGCGCTTGTTTGCGCACCGCCGCTGCTGCAGGCGCAAGCGCCGTCATTATTCCCGACCGCCGTGCGGCCGGGCTGACGCCGGCGGCCAGGCGGGCTGCAGCCGGCGCTGCGGAAATGGTTGAGCTGATTGTTGTTGTAAATCTGGCGCGCTGTCTGCGTTTGCTGGCCGACTATGGCGTGTGGCGCGTGGGGCTTGATGCCGGCACGGGAAACACTCTGTTTGGTGCCGGGCTCAGGGGGCCGCTGGCCGTGGTTTTGGGGAGTGAGGAAGACGGGCTCAGACGCTTGACCCGCGAACTGTGTGACGAGCTTTTGGAAATCCCCATGCCGGGCCCGGTTGAAAGCCTGAATGTTTCGGTTGCGGCCGGCATTGCCCTGTTTTCAGCCCTGCAGCAGCGCGCGGATATTTCCTGAAGTCTGATCCGGCTTTTCCGCAAAAACAAAAGGCCGGGCTGTCCCGGCCTTTTGATCGCGCCCGTATGGCGCAGCTTCCGTTTTTAAACCGCTCTTACTGGTTTTCAAGCAGGGTTGAAAGCTTCTGCTGCAGTTCCGGGCTGCTCTGGATGGCCATGGCAATGCTGTTGAAGGTTTCAACATCCAGGCCGGCGTCTTCAACGGCAGTGGTCATTTCATCCTGCGCTTCCTGCTGCAGTTCACGCGCCTTTTCAGGATCTTCGGTTTCCATCAGCCTGGCTGAATAGTCTTCCTGAATGGAGCCGATTTCAACCTGGGCATCGGCAAACTGCTCAAGCTGCTGATCGCTGACGTCAATGGTTTCCTCGGCCGGCGGAGCAAAGTCCTCTGCCGACTGCTGGGCCATCGTTGCGCCCGCAAATACCAGCGCAATGGCGGCGGCAAACAGGTTGAGTCTGTTAAAGATCTTCATGTCAGTATCCTCGTGTTGTGAGTTGATATGTTGCAAAACCACTGATGCAAAAATCATGCCAGGTGGTTTTTGCACCAATTTTTGGACCGATTTGCTCTTTTCCGGCGGGTGTCAGCTATTTTGTGTGTCACAATGGCGCATGTGACAATTTTGAAAGCATTCAAGAGCCTCAGATTTCAGCTGGTAGTTTTGTTGCTGCTGCCGCTGGCGCTGTTTGGCGCAACGGCCGTCTGGTTTACCTGGGAAGGCGTGGAGTCCCTGGTCGAGAAGCGTCTGCAAAAGGAGATTGAGCTGGTGGCGCGCGCCCTGCGTGTTCCGGTCGAACAGGCGCTTCAGCGTGGCCAGGTCGACAGCATTCGCCGCAGCCTGGATGCAGTGTTCGAAATTGGCAGGGTTTACGGTGCCTATGTGTATGATTCCGACGGCAAGCGTATTGCAGCGGCCGGTGAAGCCCGACCGGGGCTGCCGGAGCAGATGGCTGCCCTGGAACTCGTTGAAACAGGTGAGGAAACCGGGCGCTACGCCGACCTTTCGGGTGAGGCCGTGTTTTCCTATTTTGTGCCCCTGACAGATGCCACCGGCAGAATCGTTGGCCTGCTGCAGGTGGTGCGGCTGGAAAGCGAGATTGCGCTGCGGCTTCAAAAAATACGCACGCGCGGGCTGCTTGCCTGGGGTGTGGTGCTGGCTGTCATGCTGCTGATCACTTTTTTTGGTCATCGGCTTGCGGTGGGTCGGCATGTCGGCAACCTGCTTGGCTCCATGGCTCTGATTGAATCGGGCCAGCGCAGCCACAGAGCCGATTTGGGCGGCCCGTCCGAAATCGCGTCGGTGGCTGCCGGACTGAATCGCATGCTGGATGGCCTGGACCGGATGTCGGATGAGCTTGATGTACAGCGCAAGGAGCGCAGGCGCATGGAGCGGCGCATGCTTGAGCAGCAAAACCTGGCCCGCCTTGGCCAGTTCTCGTCGGGGGTGGCGCACGAGCTGGGTGCGCCCCTGACCATTATTGATGGCGATACGCGCAGGCTTCAGCTCGAGCAGGGGCTGGGTGAAGACGCCCGGCGCCGGCTGCTGCGTATTCGCCGCCAGGTTGCCCGCACCCGCGAACTGGTGGCGCAGCTGATGGAGTTTTCGCGCAGCGACCACAGCGAGCCGCAGACGATTGATCTGAACCGGCTGCTGCAAAGGACGCTGGCTGCTGTGCAGCCCGAGTGCGAAAACAGAAAAATCACCCTTGAATACAGCCCGCCATCATCAAGAATGGGGGTGAGCGGCTGGGAGCTGCGGCTGGAGCATGCCGTGCTTAATTTGATACGCAATGCGGTTGAAGCAGCGCAGTCACGGGTGAAAGTTGCGCTTGAAGCCCGCGATGACGGGCGACAGATCCTGATTGCGGTGGAAGATGATGGCCCGGGCGTGCCGCCATCGCAGCGTGAAAAGATTTTTGAGCCCTTTCATACGGCCGGCAAGGGGGCAGGCGGCACGGGGCTGGGCCTGGCCATCGTTCACGGTGTTGCAGAAGAACACGGGGCCGGCATTGAGGTGAGCGAAAGCGAACTGCTGGGCGGCAGCCGCATTGCCCTGTTGCTTGAAGAGAGCATCGCATGAGCCAGCGTGCCCGCATACTGCTTGTCGAGGATGACCGGGCCCTGACGGAGCTTCTTGTTGAAGAGCTTGAGGCCGAAGGCTGGATTGTGGATGCCCAGACCAGCGCGGAGCAGGCGCTCGAGATCATCGATGACTTTGAGCCGGACCTGGTGATCAGCGATCTTCAGCTGCCGGGGATGGATGGCCTGGAGCTGCTTGAGGAAATACGTGCCCGGCATGTACCGCCTGCGGTCCTCATGATCAGTGCCTGGGGGACGGTCGAGCGGGCCGTCAGATCGCTGAAGGCCGGCGCGGACAATTTCCTGACCAAGCCGCTGGACATGGATCATTTCCTGCTCAGCGTCGAGCGGGCCATCAAGCATCGCCAGCTGCAGGATGAAGTGCAGAGATTTCGCAAGCTGCTGGGCGCAAACTCGTTCCACGGCATGCTTGGCTCAAGCCGGGTCATGCGGGTGCTGTTCGATCGCATCCGGCAGGTGGCGCGCGCCGACGGCCCGGTGCTGGTGGGCGGCGAGTCGGGCGCCGGCAAGGATCTGGTGGCGCGCGCCGTGCACGCCGAAAGTCCGCGCAGCGGAAAGCCTTTTCTGGCGGTCAACTGCGCGGCCATTCCTGCTGAATTGATGGAATCGGAGTTTTTTGGTCACGCCGAAGGCGCCTTTACGGGCGCTGACAGGCCACGCCGGGGGCTGTTCAGGGAAGCTGACGGTGGCACCCTTTTCCTTGATGAGATTGGCGAGATGCCGCTGGCGCTTCAGGCCCGGTTGTTGCGCGCGCTTCAGGATGGCTCCATCCGTCCGGTTGGAGCCGAAAGGGAGCATCGTGTCGATGTGCGCCTGGTGGCCGCCACCAACAGGGAGCTCGATGAGCAGGTAAAGGAAGGCAGGTTCCGCGAAGACCTCTATTATCGGCTTGAGGCCTTTCAGCTGGAGGTTCCGCCCCTGCGCGATCGTGGTGAGGACCTGGAAATGCTGACCATGCAGTTTGTGGGCCGTTTTGCCGCAGCCAGCCAAAGGCCGGCGGCCTCTCTCAGCAATGCCGCTTTGGCCGCCATTCGTGACTATGACTGGCCCGGCAACGTGCGTGAGCTGAGCAACGCAATGGAAAGGGCGGTCACTTTCTGCGAGGGCCGCGAGATCGATGTTGTACACCTGCCGGAGCGGCTTCAGAAAGCGCCTGCCGGGGCTGAAAGCGGCGAGTTGGGTGAAGACGCTTTGTCAACCCTGCTCAGCGCTGAAGACATCCTGCCGACGCTCAACGAGCTGCGCCGGCAATATGTGCATCATGTGCTCGAAAGGGTAGAGGGCAACAAGCGCCGCGCAGCCGCCTTGCTGGGCGTGGGGCGGCGAACCCTGTATCGCTGGCTTGAAGACGAGGTGTCTGAAGAGGCAGACTGACAACATCAGCTGTCTGTTTCCACCAGCGTCATCTCAACTGCATGGGACGACAGGCCGACATCCTCGCGCAGGACCCGATGATCCTGTTTTGACAGCTCTGTGTAGTGGCCGCTGCGCAGCCGGGGCGGCAGAAAAACCGGCCCGAAACGCACCCGCTTGAGGCGCGCCACCTGTGCACCCACCGCTTCCCACAGGCGCCGCACTTCACGGTAGCGGCCCTCCATGAGCGCCACCGTATACCAGCTGTGGCTGGCGGTGACCTCGCCGGCAACAATGTCGGTAAACCGGGCCGGCCCGTCGCTGAGCCTGACGCCCTTGAGCAGCTTGTCTATTTGCTGCTGGTCAATGGCCCCCCGGATGCGGCACAGGTATTCGCGGTCAACGCGCCCGGACGGGTGCATCATGCGGTTGGCAAGTTCACCGTCGGTTGTCAGGATCAGGAGCCCGGCCGTATTGATGTCAAGCCGTCCAACGGCCACCCAGCGTCCCTGGTCCAGCTTGGGCAGCTTGTCAAATACTGTTGGCCGGCCCTCCGGGTCATGGCGCGTGGTGATCTGGCCCTCGGGCTTGTGGTAGACCAGCGTGCGGTGCTCGGGACGCTGGCTTTCCGCGCGCCAGCTGCGGCCATTCATGCTCACCCGGCTGCCGTGTTTGACGCTGTCACCCAGCCTTGCGGGTTTGCCGTCAAGCATGACATCACCGGCTTCAATGCGCTCTTCCAGACTGCGGCGCGATCCCATTCCGGCTGCGGCCAGCACCTTTTGCAAACGGGCTGATTCAGCCTGTGGCGCTGTTTGCCCCGGATCCCGGCCCTGCTGCCGCCGGCGGGTCTTTTTTCTCTGTCCCCGGGTCGGCATGCCGGTTTTGCGGGCTGTTTTCCTGCTGCCGATTTTCGCTGCCGGCTGCCGTGAGTGCTTCTTTTTCACGGACGTCCTTGTCGTCCGTTTCTTGCTCTGTTTCTTGCTGGGCTTTTTGCTGCGGGGCTTGTTCATCGGAAATGTCCTTGTGGCCGGCCAGGTCAGCATCCGGGTGCTGCAGTTCAAGTTCCGGCTCGAGATTGTCCATGTCCTTGATTTCAGCGAGCGTAGGCAGCTCATCAAGCGACTTGAGATTGAAATAGTCCAGGAATTTTTTGGTGGTGCCAAGCAGTTCGGGGCGGCCGGGGACGTCGCGATGACCAACTACGCGAACCCATTCGCGTTCTTGCAGCGTTCGCAAAATACTGGAACTCAGCGCCACGCCACGTATTTCTTCGACCTGCGCACGGGTGACGGGCTGGCGGTAGGCGATAATGGCCAGAGTTTCCAGCAGCGCGCGCGAGTAGCGCGGCGTTTTCTCCGCCCACAGTCTTGAAATGACAGGCGTCAGCGATGTTCTGATCTGCAGCCTGAAGCCGCTGCCGACCTCCCTGAGTTCCACCGCGCGCCCCTCAAGTTCGGCGTCCAGCGCCGCCAGCGCCTGGCGCAGCTTGCCGTGGCCGGGCTGCTCTTCGCTGTCAAACAGTCCGTTGAGCTGGTTCAGGCTCAGCGGTTCGGCGGTGGCCAGCAGCGCACCTTCAACAACACGTTTCAAATAGTCGATATCCATTCGCGTTTCCCGCGCCTAGCCGCTGGGCCGACGCACATAAATTTTGCCAAACAGTTGTTGCTGAACCAGATCAATGAAGCCTTCCCGCAAAAGTTCAAGCAGGGCGAGCAGGGTCACCACCGCGCCGGCGCGCCCTTCCGACAGGTCAAAACAGGCTTCAAATTCCACGTAACGCGTGCTTTTGGACACCAGATCGAGCACCCTGGACATGCGTTCACGCACGGAAAGAGGCTCGGCCTGGATCTGGTGCTTTGCAAAAATCTCTGCTCTGGCCATGACCTCCCTGAGCGCCAGAAGCAGCTCGCGCAGGTCCACTTCGGGCGGGACCCTGATTTGCCCGGGGTCTTCGACATGGGCGGCGGCCAATGCAATGTCGCGCTCGCTGCGCGGCAGTTCGTCCAGATCCTGGGCAGCCTTCTTGAAGCGTTCGTATTCCTGCAGCCTGCGTATCAGTTCGGCGCGCGGATCTTCTTCGTCCTCATCATGCTCCGGCTGCGGGCGCGGCAGAAGCATCCTTGATTTTATCTCGGCAAGGATGGCCGCCATCACCAGATACTCAGCGGCCAGCTCAAGCCGCATTTCGGTCATGATTTCTATATAGCCGGTATACTGGCGCGTAATTTCAGCCACCGGAATATCCAGGATATCGATATTCTGACGGCGAATCAGGTACAGCAGAAGATCCAGCGGACCCTCAAAAGCTTCAAGAAACACTTCCAGCGCATCCGGCGGAATATACAGGTCATCGGGAAGTTTCAGAAGCGGCGAGCCCTGCACAATGGCAAAGGGCATTTCTTCCTGGCGGACGCCGGTTTGCGGTTGGTTGCTCATGATGGGCAAGTGTAGCGCCTTGGGGGCACAGGGTCGAAGCTGAATCTGAAACCGTGCTCGCGTTGCCGGCCGTGTTGTCGCCTGTAGAATAAACATCGATCAGAACAACTGAAGAGCGGACATGCTTTACATGATTTTGGGCCGCGATGCGGAAAACAGTTTGAAAAAGCGTCGTGATGCCCGTGACGGGCATTTGGCAAGAATACGCAGCCTGCTTGATGAGGGTCGCCTTGTGCTGGCCGGCCCCATGCCGGCCATAGACGCTGTTGATCCCGGGCCGGCAGGCCACTCGGGGTCGCTGATCGTGGCCGAATTTGACAGTCTTGAGGATGCGCAGGCGTGGGCAAACGCCGATCCGTATTTGCACTGCGGCGCGTGGCGCAGCGTTGAGGTGCAGCCGTTTGTCCAGGTGCTGCCATGACCGGCCGGCGCCGCACAGCCATGATCAGGCAGCGGCTGGAGGCCGGCCTGGAGCTCCTGAGTCTGGAAATTGTTGACGAGTCTCATCTTCATGTTGGTCACCCCGGAGCGCGCGACGGACGCGGGCATTTTCGCGTCAAAGTGGTCAGCAACATGTTTTCAGGCCTGTCCCGCCTGGCCCGGCACCGGCTGGTGTATGCGGCCGTGGGCGATTTGATGCAAACTGACATTCACGCGCTAAATATTGAGGCGATTTCTGAAAATGAGCAATAAGCTGTTGATAATAATGGTGGCATCTGTGGCGTTTTTGGCTTCCTGTGGTCAGGGGAAGCACGAGTTTGCTGCCGGTGAGGACCAGGTTGTGCTGGTCGAGGTTGATGGTGTACCCATTACGCTGGACATGCTTGAGCGCGCCATGGAAGCCCAGGGGATTGAGGCTGACGATCATGAACGCATGAGCGCCGTGTTTGATGAGCTGGTGGGCATTCAGGTGGTGGCCAATGCAGCGCGCAGGGAGGGGGTTGACCGGCAGGCCCGGGTGCAGGCGGCGCTGCGCCTGGCTGAAATCCGCACCCTGTATGCCAACTACATCGGTACGGCGCTCAGCGATGATGGCCTCACCGAGCAGGACGCGCGCGACATCTACGAGCAGCAGCGAAAACTTTCGGGCGACAACCAGTATCGCATTGCCATTGTTGGCTACCCGTCGCAGGGCAGGGCGCTGCAGGCACTTGATGCCATTGAGGATGGACAGCTTGACTATGAACAGCTGCAGCTGGAGGCCGGCAGCGAAAACCTGCCTGTGGACGAACCGGGCTGGATAGATCAAAGTCAGGTGCCAGAAACCTTTGCGCAGAAAATGAAAAGCACGGCCGCCGGTGACGTGGTGCCCGTCCCGCTCAATGACGGCAGTGCCTGGTATGTTGTGCGTGTTCTTGAAACACGTGAACTGCAGCCACCGCCGTTTGAGCAGGTCAAGGCGGGAATCATGCAGTCACTGAGGCAGCAGCAGCGCCAGTCGCTGACGGAAACTCTTATGGAACAGGCGGATATAAAGCCCATGCTGCCGCTTGAAGATGCGCCTGTGTCGGGCAAAGGTGGCTGACTTGTACTGTCCGTCCCCTGATTTTGCTGTTTCAGCCCCAGCGGGCCAGTCATGTGCCGCCGGCTTGCCGGGTGGTACAATCGCCCGTCGGCGTGATGCCAGCAGACCTGATTGTTTTTCCATGTCCCTTTTGCCGCTCACGAAACACTATTTGAAAGCGAATCGCTGATGCGACTGACCGCAATGAAACTGTCCGGCTTCAAATCCTTTGTGGAGCCGACGACAATCAGTTTTCCCACCAATCTGATGGCGATTGTCGGGCCCAATGGCTGCGGCAAGTCAAACATCATTGACGCGGTGCGCTGGGTCATGGGCGAAAGCTCGGCGCGCCAGCTGCGCGGCGAATCAATGAGCGACGTGATCTTTTCCGGCTCGTCGTCCCGGAAACCGGTGGCAACTGCAACGGTCGAGCTGGTATTTGACAACAGCTCCGGCCGCGCCGGCGGTGAATATGCCAACTACGCGGAAATCTCAGTCAAGCGCCAGGTCACGCGCGACGGCCAGTCTGTCTACTGGCTCAACGGCACGCGCTGCCGGCGCAAGGACATTACCGACCTGTTTTTGGGCACCGGGCTTGGCCCGCGCAGCTACGCCATTATCGAACAGGGCATGATCTCCCAGATTGTCGAGGCGCGCCCGGAAGAACTGCGCGCCTTTCTTGAAGAGGCCGCCGGAATTTCACGCTACAAGGAACGGCGGCGTGAAACCGAAAACCGCATTCGCCATACCCGCGACAACCTCGACCGGCTGGGCGATCTGCGTGATGAGGTGGACAAGCAGCTGGCGCGGCTCAAGCGGCAGGCCAACGCGGCCGAGCGCTACAAAAAACTGCAGGCTCGCTATCACGAGGACGAGGCGCGCCTGCTGGCGCTGCGCTGGCGCGAGCTCAAGACTCAGAGCCAGGCCGATGAAAAAGCCCTGCGCGAAGTTGAAAATCAGCTGCAGGCCGCCCTGTCCGCCCAGCGCAAGGCCGAAAAGGAGCTTGAAGTCTTGCGCCAGACCCAACACGCGGCCCGCGAATCGGTGGCCGGTGTTCAGGGCGAGCTCTACGAGGTTGCCAGCGCCATTGCCAGGGTCGAGCAGGCCATCGAGCATCAGCAGGAAATTCGTCGTCGTCAGCAAAAGGAACACAGCGAAACTGAAACCCAGCTCAACGAGCTCAAGCAGCATCTTGTTCTCGACAGGACGCAGGTTGAACAGAGCACAACGCTGCTGGCCAGCCATGAGCCGCAGCTGGAAAAAGCCCGCCAGGACGAGGCCCGGGCCCAGGCTGAGCTTGAGCGGCTGGAGGCCGATCTGGAGGCCTGGCGTCAGCGCTGGCAGAAGCACCAGCAGACCGCAAGTTCGGCGGCCGGACGGGCCGAGCTGCTGCGTCAGCAAATCAGCCACCTGGATGACCGCATGAGCCAGGCGGCCGCCCGATTGGGCGCGCTTGACCAGCAAAGCGGCGAGGCAGCGCAAACTGAACTGAGCGGGGAAAAAAGCAGCCTGTCCCGCAAAACCGATGACATGGAAGGCCGGCTTGAAAGCATTCGCAGCGAGGTTGAATCGGACCAGAAGCGATTGCACGAACTGCGCGCGCAAATAGAGAAGCTTCGCAACGAGCTGGAATCGGGGCGCGCCCGCCGGCACCAGACCCAGGCCCGCATTGAATCCCTGCAGCTGCTCAACCGGGCCGCAGGCAGCGAAGACAAGGTTAACGACTGGCTGAAAAAGCAGGGTCTGGATGTCCGCATGCGGGTGTTCAAGCAGATTCGGGTGGCAGACCCCGAATGGAACGTTGCCGTTGAAGCCGTGCTGGCCGACTGGCTTCAGGCCATACAGGTCGACGACGTGACTGCCAGCCTTGATGGCGACCTCCCGCCATCGGGGCTGCTGCTTTCCGACCGGCGCGAGGTGTCCGGGCAGGCTGGAACCCTGGCCGAAAAGGTTGAGCATGCCGGCGCGGTTGGCAATGTTTTGACCAGAGTGCGCTGCGCGCCCGATCTTGAGGCCGCCCGGCGGATTTTGCCGCAGCTTGGCGAAGCCGAATCCGTTATCACCCCCGGGGGCCTGTGGCTGGGCCCGGGCTGGTTTCGCCAGCCCGCCGGTGTGGATGCCGAACAGGGCGTGATTGAGCGTGAGCAGCAAATTCGTGCGCTGGGCAAAACCCTGCTTGAGCACGATCAGCATGTTTCAGAGCTTGAAAAACAGCTTGAGTCCTCCCGACAGGAACGCAGGGATGTGGAACAGCAGCTGGCGACCAGGCGCGAGCAGCTGGCAGCAGGCCAGCGCGAGCATGCGCGCCTGGCGGGGCAGCTGAGCAGCCTGGATTCCCGTCTGGCCGCGCTTGAAAGAGCGCGCCAGTCGGCCGTTGAAGAAATTGAAAAGCTCAACAGGCGCCAGCGGGAGGACACCGAGGCCGTGGGCACGGCCCGCCGCGCGCTGGAAGAGGCGCTGGGACACATGAAACAGTCCGAGACGGAGCGCGAGCCCCTGCAAAAAGAGCGACAGCATCTTGAGGCCGGGCATGGCGAGGCCAGAAAGCAGCTGGCTGATGCCAGAAAGCGGCGCGAGGAACTGGCGCTGAAGGTGGGCTCGGCCAGGGCCGGGCTTGATTCCCTGCGACAGTCAATCAAGCGCATGGACAACCAGGTGGGCCTGCTGCAGGCCCGCTACATTGAGCTCAGCGAGGCGCTGGCCCGGGGCGACCAGCCCGTGGCCGAACAGCGCAAGCAGCGTGATCAGCTTCTTGACCAGCGCCTGGAGGTGGAAAAACGCCTGGCCGAGGCGCGCACAAAGTTGGAAGCGCTTGAGGCGGAGTGGCGCAAAAATGACGAAGACCGCCAGCAGGCCAGAAACAGTGCGGAAAAGATTCGCACCGCCCAGTCCGAGCGTCAGCTGGCGCTGCGGGAAACACAGCTGAAGGCGGAAAACATTGCCGATCGGGTCAATGAGCTCGGCGCCAGCCTTGAAGAATTGCTCGAACAGCTTCCTGAAGATGCCAAAACAGCGGCCTGGCAACAGGCGCTTGAGACACTTGAAAAAAAGATTCGCCGACTTGAGCCGGTCAACCTGGCGGCCATTGATGAATATGAGACGGAATCCGAGCGCAAGGAATACCTTGATCGGCAGAACGAGGATCTTGTCGAGGCCCTGGAGACGCTGGAAAAGGCCATCAACCGCATTGACCGCGATACACGCACCCGGTTTCGCGAAACCTTTGAGCACGTCAACAAGAACCTGGAGGTTCTCTTCCCGCGCCTGTTCGGCGGTGGACACGCACACCTCGAAATGGTGGGTGATGACTGGCTTTCTGCCGGCGTGGCCATCATGGCGCGTCCGCCGGGCAAACGGGTGGCGCGTATTCATCTGCTGTCGGGCGGTGAAAAAGCGCTGACGGCCGTATCGTTTGTGTTCTCCATTTTCAATCTCAATCCCGCTCCGTTCTGTTTGCTGGACGAAGTGGATGCGCCGCTTGACGATGCCAACGTCGGCCGTTTCTCGGACATGGTGCGCGAAATGTCCGATCAGGTTCAGTTTCTGGTCGTCACTCACAACAAGGTCACCATGGAAACGGCGCATCAGATGCTGGGTGTCACCATGCGCGAGCCCGGCGTTTCACGCATGGTTTCGGTTGATCTTGACCATGCGGTGGCCCTGGCGGAAAGTTGAGGGGTATAAAATTTCACCCCGGTTCTTCGGTTACACTTTGAGACATTGCGATTGTTGAGGTTGAGGTTCCGTGAACAGTCTGCGTCTGATCTTCATCCTGATCGGTTTGCTGGTGCTTGCCCTGATCATTCTGTTTCATCGACCTGAAGGCGAGACCCGGCGCAATCACGCGCGCTGGAGAGCAGGCCGGCGCGAGCCAGTCCTTGGCGACGATCCAGTCAGTTCCGATGATTTTGAAAGCCACCAGGCAGATGAGTTAGCGCCCCCGCAGGCACCGCAGGTTGAAGCGCCTGAAGCATCTGAAGCTCCCGAAGCAGGGTCGCCCGTGCGGATGAAAGGGGAGCGTCCGGCCCAATACGGCTCTCCCGACAAGATTGTGTCGCTGTATATCCGGCGCCGCAATCAACAGAAAATCAGCGGTTCCGAGCTTTTGGATGCCGCCATCAAGGCTGGCCTCGATTTTGGGGAAATGAACATTTTTCACCGGCGGCAGGAAGGCGAAAAACAGCCAATTTTTTCCATGGCCAACCTCACCGCACCGGGCCATTTCGACCCGTCTCAGTGGAATGTTTTCAGCACGCCTGGCGTGACGCTGTTTCTTGTTTTGCCGGCCCCCGTAAGCGCACTTGACGCCTGGGATGCCATGCTGGCGACCGGCGAGCGCATAGGCAGGCTGTTGAGCGCCGATGTGCTCGATGACGCTGAATGCCTTCTGTCGCGCCAGCGCATCGCCCAGGTTCGTGAGTCCATGCGTGAGTACGATCGCAAATCCGACCTGCTGAAACTGCAATGACAGCAGCAGACAGCCGTGCCCGCATTGGGCAGCTGCGTGAGCAGCTCAAAGAGCACAACTACCACTATTACGTTCTTGAGCAACCGCTAATTTCAGACGCGCAGTACGACAGGCTTCTGCGCGAGCTTGAACGGCTGGAGTCCGATCACCCGGAATGGATAACCCCGGACTCGCCCAGCCAGCGCGTTGGGGCCTCGCCGGCCAGCGGTTTTGAGACCGTGGAGCACCGCCGGCCCATGCTGTCGCTGGCCAATGCCTTTGAAGACGATGAAGTGGCTGAATTCGACCGGCGGATTCGTGAAACGCTTGATGTCGACCAGGTGGCTTACAGTGTTGAACCCAAGCTGGACGGCGTGGCCATCGCCCTGCGTTATGAAAACGGCCGGCTGGTTCTGGCCGCCACCCGTGGTGATGGCACAAGCGGCGAGAATGTCACGCTCAACGCCCGAACCATTCGCTCCATACCGCTGTCACTGAGAGGCGACGGGGTCCCGGACGTGCTTGAGGTCAGAGGCGAGGTGTTCATGTCGCGTTCGGGGTTTGCGGCCCTGAACAAACGGCTGGAAGACAATGATGAAAAAACCTTCGTCAACCCCCGCAATGCCGCCTCGGGCAGTCTGAGGCAGCTTGATTCCAGCGTCACGGCAACGCGACCGCTGCGTTTCATGTGCTACCAGGCGGCCACCACCGATGGATTGCCGGATCATCATTCCGATATTCTGGCCCGGTTGCGCGAGCTGGGTTTTCCCGTTAGTGGCGAAACCGGCATTGCCCGGGGCCTGGACGAGTTGCTTGCCTACCACAGGCGTATTGCCGAAAAGCGCAACCGGCTGGATTACGACATTGACGGCGTGGTTTACAAGGTCAACGACCTGGATGCCCAAAGGGAGCTGGGGTTTGTGTCACGCGCACCGCGCTGGGCCATTGCCCACAAGTTTCCTGCCCAGGAAGAAATCACACGGGTGAAAAGCATTGAGGTTCAGGTGGGCCGCACCGGCACCCTGACTCCGGTGGCCAGGCTGGAGCCGGTTTTTGTCGGCGGCGTCACTGTAACCAACGCCACTCTGCACAACCTGGATGAAATCCGGCGCAAGGACGTACGCCCCGGTGATTATGTTGTGGTCAGGCGAGCCGGTGACGTCATACCGGAAATCATCCGATCCATTCCCGAACGCCGCCAGGGTGAACCTGAAATCTGGCACATGCCCGAACAGTGCCCCGAGTGTGGTTCGGCGGTTGAGCAGGCCGAGGGAGAGGCTGCAGCCCGCTGCACCGGTGGGCTTGTTTGTCCGGCGCAGCGGCGGCGCGCACTGGAACACTTTGCCAGCCGCGGTGCCATGGATATAGACGGGCTGGGAGAAAAGCTGATTTCCCAGTTGGTCAGCCTGGAACTGGTGGACAGCCCGGCCGATTTTTACCGGCTTGACCAGGACACCCTGGCCGGCCTGGAGCGCATGGGAGAAAAGTCGGCTGCCAACCTGCGGGCGGCGCTGGAGGCCAGCAAGCGGCCGGCACTGGGCCGTTTTTTGTTCGCTCTGGGAATACGCGAGGTGGGCGAAGTGACGGCCCGGGCACTGGCGGAGCATTTTGGCGACCTGGATGCGCTTGCCGAAGCAGCGGTTGAAGACCTGGAAGAAGTGCGTGATGTCGGGTCGGTGGTGGCACAGCATATTCAGGCATTTTTTGCCGAAAAGCGCAATCGGAATGTGATCGACCAGCTGCTGCAGGCCGGGGTAAACCCGCAGCTGCCGGAAAGGCCGAAAGAGCAGGGAGCGCTGCCGCTGGACGGCAGGACCTATGTGCTGACCGGCGCTTTGTCGGTCCTGACGCGTTCCGAGGCCAAGCACAAGCTCGAATCACTTGGTGCCCGCGTCACCGGCAGCGTGTCCAAAAACACGTCGGCTGTCATTGCCGGGGAGAAACCGGGTTCAAAGCTTGATCGTGCTCAGGCGCTTGGAATTGATGTGCTGGAGGAAAAAGACCTCGTCGGGCTGCTTGAAAAGTACGGAGCTTGATTTGTCCAGGGTCAAGATCGGCCCGCTTCAGACGAGGCACAATATTTTGAAATATCATCATTCGTGAAGCAGGAGAGTTTGGGATGAGCCAGAGAATCAAGGAAGTTCTGGTGCCGGTTGACGGTTCCGAAGGCGCCAGCCGGGCAACGCGGTTTGCTGTCGACATGGCGTCTTCGCTGGGCGCTTCCGTACGCCTCTTCTACGTGTTCCCATCGGCCTCGGTCGAGGTGATAGGCATGGCGGCGGGCATGTCGCGCGCTGACATAGACACCACAGCGCAAACCGCCGCCCAGCGGGCTTTTGACAAGGCGCGGGCAGTGCTGGATGATGACCTGCCAGTCGATCTGCAGGAAGAAACCTCCATTGGCGACCCGGCCGATGAGATTGTTCGTTATACCGAGGACAGCCCCGACATCATGGTCATCATGGGCCGGCGCGGTCTGTCGCGCATGAAAAGCCTGGTTCTGGGCAGCGTCAGCGACAAGGTCAGCCGGCACACCAAAAGCCCGATCATGATTATCAGCTGACGACATTCAGGCTGATGACACCCGGCAGCGCCCGCCCGCAGATTTTGTTCTGCCGCTGACTATAGCTGACCAATGTAAAAAGGCCTTGCGTGGTTTTCCACGCAAGGCCTTTGTTTACCTGGCTCCCCGGGTCGGATTCGAACCAACGACCTAGTGATTAACAGTCACCCGCTCTAACCAGCTGAGCTACCGGGGAAGTGTCAAGCCGCATATTGTGGTCAATTGGACCGCTTTCGTCAAGCTCTATTTGAACAGGATTTGGGGCGGGGCTTAGCCGTGCTTGAGAATGCGGGCTTTGTCGCGCTGCCAGTCGCGATCCTTTTGCGTGCGGCGCTTATCGTGCTGCTTTTTTCCGGTGGCAATGGCCACTTCAACCTTGACGCGCCCCTTTTTCCAGTACATGGCGGTGGGAATGACGGTTCGCCCCCGGCGCTCCACCATGCCGATGAGGCGATCGATTTCGCGCCGGTGCAGCAGCAGTCGGCGGGTGCGCGTTGGGTCCGGGTTAATGTGGGTGGACACCGAGGGCAGCGGCGTGATGAGGCAGCCGAAAAGAAAGGCCTCGTTGTCCTTGAGCAGCACATAGCTGTCGCCAAACTGGATTCTGCCGGCACGCAGCGCCTTGACCTCCCAGCCTTCGAGCGCAATGCCGGCTTCAAGACGCTCCTCGAGATGGTATTCAAAGCGTGCGCGCTTGTTGAGCGCAATGGTTGATGATTGCTGCCTGGTCACGGAAAACTCGTTGTTGTGATTTACAGGCTGGTCGTGATTGCCGACCAACCCAAAAAGTGGACAGTCAAGAGTTTATCATTGACCGCTTGTTGCGCTGGCACAAGCTGGCGCCTGTACTTGTTTCAGGTGGGTGCCGTGCCGGAAGTCAATCGTTCAGCCATTGTTCCCTTTTCAGCCGCGCAGATGTATGCGCTGGTTCGCAATGTCGACAGCTATCCGCAGTTTCTGGACTGGGTGCGCAGCGCCGAGGTGCACGAACAGGACGAGCGGTATCAGCGGGCCACGCTGGAAGTGAAGCTGGCCGGGCTGACGCAGCGATTTACCACCGTCAACCGGCTGGTGCCTGACAAAAAGCTGGTCATGAATCTGGAGCGCGGCGCATTCGAGCATTTGAGCGGCCGCTGGGAGTTTGATGAGCTGGGCAGCGGCTGCCGGGTGAGCCTCAGTCTGGAATTTGAAATTGGCGGCTTGCTGTTGCGGCCGTTCAGGCGCAATTTCTCGCGCATGGCCGATCGCATGGTCGATGACTTCGTCAGACGCGCCGAGCAGGTTCATGGCGGTTGAGAAAGAAATAGACGTGGAAGTGGCGGCCGCCACGCCTGAAAAGCAGGTGGTGATCAGTGTGCGCGTGCCGGCCGGAACCACGCTGATTGAGGCCATGGAAAAGGCCGGTCTGTCAGCGCTGATCCCGGGTTTTGAGGTCAGTCCCGAGCGGCTGGGGATCTTTGGCCGACTGCGACCGCCCGACACACCGCTGCAGGCGGGGGATCGGGCCGAAGCCTATCGCGCACTGACTGCTGATCCCAAGGAAATTCGCCGTCAGATGGCCGAACTGGCCAGGGCGCAAAAAAACAAGGGGGGCCGGTAGCAGGCGGACAGTCAACTGCCCGGGGTGCCTCGGCTGCGGTCTTCGTCGCGCAGGCTTTCGAGGTCCTGGACCGGCGTGTCGCCGGACTTTCTGAGCTCGTCAAGCGCTTCCCCGGCAATGTCCGCTTCATCCAGATAGCTGCCCTCTATTGACTGCAGGGCATCATCATCAAAGTACAGCGTCAGAATCCGCTTGCGCGTTTTCCCGCCGCGCTTGGCCAAAGTGTTCATGTAGTCCCAGCGCTCTTCGTGAAACGGGCTGGAAATGGATGGGGTGCCAAGCAGGACCTTGACCTGGCGTTTGGTCATGCCGGGTTCAAGCCGGCTGACATCCTTGCTGTCGAGCACGTTGCCCTGCTGGATATCCTGTTTGTAAACCAGGCTGCCGCAGGCAGAAACAATCAGGCAGGCCAGAAGGGCCGGCAGTATTCGATAGACGGTCATGGGCGGTAGAAGTCTTTGCTTGAAGGTCAATGATACAATATACCGGATGATGTCAAATCTTGGTTTCATTGATTTAATGATCGGGTTAATGATTGGGGCGGTGACTCATGCCTGGACATAGTAACGACTTGAAAAAAGCCGGTCTGAAGGTGACGCATCCGCGTCGTCAGATTCTTCGTCTTCTTGAGACCACCGAGCAAAAACACATGACGGCCGACGATATTTACCGCGCGCTGGTGAACCAGGGCGAGGAAATCGGTCTGGCCACCGTATATCGGGTACTGTCTCAGTTTGAGGCGGCCCATCTGGTGCGCAAGCATATTTTTGATGACGGCACCGGCCGGGTACAGCAGGCCTGTTATGAGCTGGATGAGGGGGACCATCACGACCACATGGTTTGCCTTGAGACCGGCGAGGTGTTCGAGTTTTTTGACAAGGCCATTGAAAGGCGCCAAAAGGAAATTGCCGAGGAGCACGGCTTTGAGATAGTCGATCACTCCATGGTGCTGTACGTCAGGCCCAAGGAGCAGGGCTGAATCAGCCTGTGCTACGGGCCCAAAAGACTTAGGAAGTTTCGGCCCGTTGCGCGGACTTTTCCTCCAGCAGCTCCCGGGCGTGGGCCAGGCTTTTGCTTGAGCTGGCGCTGCCAAGCATGCGGGCGATCTCACGCGTGCGGGCTTCATCTTTCAGGCTTTTTACCTGTACATGAGTGGAATCCTTGCCCTGTTCCTTTTTGACCAGCAGCTGATGCTCGGCACATGCGGCCACCTGGGCAAGATGGGTTACGCACATGGCCTGGCCGCTGCCGGCAGCAGCTCGCAGGAAGCGACCCACAACATGAGCGGTTTCACCGCCCACGCCGGCATCCACTTCGTCAAATATCCGGGTGGGCGGCCCAAAATCGCGGCTGGCTGAAGTCATGAGTGCCAGCCCTATGCGCGACAGCTCGCCGCCCGAGGCCACTCTGGAGAGCGCGCGCGGCGGCTGGCCGGGGTTGGCGCTGAACAATATTTCGATGCGATCCATGCCGTGTGCAGCGGGCGTTGCGTTGTCCATCCGGTCCACGGCAAATTCAAGCCGGGCTGTATCCATGCCAAGTTCGGCCAAGCGCACCGAGGTGCTGTCAGAAAGCGCCCGGGCGGATTTCCGGCGGGCATCCCCAAGCTTGCCGGCTGCCTGCCGCCAGCTGTCGAGCTCTTTCTGAAGCCGGCTTTCCAGGCTCCGGCGGTGCTCCTCCATGTTTTCAAGTCCGGCCAGTTGTTTTTCCAGCTCATCGGCCAGCGCCGGCAGCTCATCGGGCTGAACCCGGTATTTGCGCCCCAGGTCAAAAAGTGTTTCCAGACGCCGGCTGACCTGTTCCAGACGCCTGGCGTCGCCGCGCTCACGGTTGCCGGCGCGCTCCAGGCTGGACAGGGCCTCGTCGATATTGATGCCGGCTTCCTGGAGCATGGCCGCCGCCTCGCTGGCGCTTTCATCAAGCCCAAGCACCGGCTGCAGTTCGTCAACCGCCTTTTGAAGCAGGTTGCGGGCACCGCTGCCCGTGTCGTCCTCAAGCATGCCCACGGCGTTGCTTATGGCCTGCTGCAGTTCGTCGCTGCGCGCCAGCTGTTCATGCTCTTTTTCCAGCGCAGCAAACTCGTTTTCGGCCAGCTGAAGCTCTGTCAGTTCACGAACCTGAAAGCGCAGCAGGTCAATGCGGTCGCTGCTGCCATCGCGCTTTTCAAGTTCGTCCAGCTGCTGCCGCGTCGTCAGCCAGCGCTTGTGGAAGTCGGCGGTTTTTTTCAGCAGCACCTGGCTGACATGCCTGTCCAAAAGCTCTCGCTGTACATTGGGCCGGCCGAGCAGCTGATGGGCGTGCTGGCCGTGAATTTCCACCAGCAGTTCACCCAGCTGTGCCAGCTGCCCCACGGTGGCCGAGCGGCCGTTGATCCATGCCCTGGAGCCGCCTGGAGCAGTCAGGATGCGGCGCACAATCAGCTGGCCATCCTCTTCCAGCGCATGTTCCTGCAGCCAGGTTGCGGCCGGGCTGCCGGCCGCAACTTCAAAGACGGCTTCCAGTTCGGCCTGCCGCTGACCCGAAGCGATCAGCCCGGCGTCAGCCCGTGCGCCCAGCAGCAGCCCGAGCGCGTCAACCAGAATGGACTTGCCGGCACCGGTCTCACCGGTAATGACGGTAAAGCCGGCCTCGACGTCAATTTTCACGTCATTGACGATGGCAAAATTACGAATGGCTAGGTGGCGCAGCATATGAAATCGGGAATTGATCCAAACCAGAACAAACTAGCATTACCGAACTGTCACGGCAATGGCGCAGTGACAGTTGCAATGATAGAGGATGACCCCCATTGTTGCGCGCATGGGAAGATCATGGAGATACAACCTGCAAGGCGGAAAACATGGGTGAAGAAAACAACAGAAATCTTGATGAGCACGACCTGTCGTCCGAAAGCCGGGCTGGGGAAACGTTGCAAGGTGGTGATGTCGACGCTGAATCCAGGCCGGATGAACAGGAAGAGACAGCCGAAAAAGACAGGGCAGAAGTTCTGCAAGCCGAGGTCGAGCGTTTACAGGACGCGCTGCTGCGCACGCGGGCCGAAATGGAAAACATGCAAAGGCGATCGGCGCGCGAAATGGACAAGGCAAGACGCTTTCAGAATGAGGCCATCATGCGGGATTTGCTGCAGGTGCTCGACGGACTGGACCAGGGGCTGGATAACGCCGCTGAAGATGATCCGTCACGCGAAGGCCTTGTTTTGACCCGCAGGCTGCTGCTCAAGTCGCTGGAGGATCATGGTCTGGAAGTCCTGGTGCCTGTCGGTGAGCCTTTCGACCCGCAATGGCACGAGGCGATCAGCATGCAGCCCAGCGAGGACGCTGAACCGGACACGGTCACGCAGGTCGTTCAAAAGGGTTACCGGCTGCACGACCGCCTGCTGCGCGCAGCCCGCGTCATTGTGGCGGTGGCCGGCTGATCGGCCGCATTAAAGATCTGTCATTGATGATTGAAATAGCGGCTGCCGAGCCCCACTAAAGCGTTTGAGCATTACTTTCTGCCGGAATCAGCCGGTTTTGACTGAACAAGTTTTTAGCAAGAATCGAACAGGATCACTAAATCATGAGCAAGATAATCGGCATTGACCTGGGAACAACCAATTCCTGTGTTGCTGTCATGGAAGGCGGCAAGGCCCGCGTTGTTGAAAAC
>Ga0209487_1000484_pt1 | contig 36361 bp, 23 predicted proteins | sample Poulit2012_FD_187524 | JGI IMG/M metagenome (GOLD analysis project Ga0209487, IMG submission 187524) | Agricultural soil microbial communities from Georgia to study Nitrogen management - Poultry litter 2012 (SPAdes) (version 2) | ecosystem: Environmental > Terrestrial > Soil > Agricultural land...
AACTGACAAATAATTTCCGAAAACAGGATGTATCACCTGAAACAAATCGATCCCATACATTTCCCTGTATCGTTGAGATCATACTACTACTCTTTAAGATGTTTGGTTTAGGCCGGGTTGTCCAGGAATTTCAGGCAGAAGTCATGGTGGATCGTCTCTGTTGAAGTTTGATGAATACAAGTGCTCTGATTAACCCTTTGTGAGCTGATTAAATAGTCTTTCATCAGAGAGATACGTATACTGAAATACGTCAGCTGACTTCCCCTTGCTGACGATCCGCAACAGATCGAATTGCAACCTCAGCTGGCGATTAAGAAAGGAAAAAATAATTAATTAAAAAAATTTCTTTAGACTCTGCCTACTGAGAAGACGTTTATGAGCCGGTTCCACTTCGGACTGAACAGTCACAAAGATGGGTGCCTGCATACGGACAAAATACAGGGGTACTGAATCAGTCAAATCCCGGAAACAGGCGTTTCAGCTCTTCAAGGGAGGCCTGGCGGCCATACTCGGAAAGTTCAAAAGCTTCTGCATGCCTTATACGACTTCCCTCCTCTTCACCGTAGAGCTCGATCAGAAAATCACGGAACTGATCGGCAACCTGTACATTGCGATTCAAGAGGTTATTCAGGCGGAGACTCATTCTTTCCTCCTCTTCATCAGGAATTTCCTCAGCACGACCATAGGTCCAGGAGTCTACATCGGAAAACTGGGAGGGCATCTGCTCCAGAGCAGTTCGCTTCTGATCAATTACATCATCGATCCCCACCATAATATCGGGCTGAAACGGGTAAGGTCTTTGAAATGTATCGCTGTAATAGAGAACAACAGGGCTTCGCGGAAGGGGTGGTGTATCCGGAGTGAAGAATTTTGCCTCTACCAAAATAATCGCATCATTCACCAGGACACCACTGTATCTGTGATCAGCGTGATAAGTATACGGACGGTGCACCAGAACAATATCGGCTTGCCAGTCCCGTATCTCCCGGACCACTTTTTTCCGGTTTTCAAGGGTTGGCATCAATTCACCATCATGGATATCAAATACGTTTGTTGTGATTCCCAATACATCGGCAGCATTCTGGACCTCCTGCATTCGCCGCAGAGCGAGTTCACCTCCCGACATCCCAAAGTGACCGATATCTCCGTTGGTCATGGAGACGCATTTGAATGCATGTCCTTGGGCAGCCCACATGGCAGCAACTCCTCCAGAGGAGATTTCGCAATCATCCGGATGGGCGCCAAAAGCGATAATTCGAAGAGTCCCATCTTCGGCCTGACGCGCGTTTGCCTCTTCTGCCAACACCAGAAGGCCGAGGATAAGAGCAATGAAATAGAGAAAGCGTGTGCTGGTCATGGTATTAATATTGGGTTAATTAACTTTTAATTTGGCATGAAGTCCGGGCCATTTCCCTGTATATAATCAGAAAACCTGCCCATGACAGCATTTTAATTACGGAAGAGAACTACACAAGCGGCGCAATCTGATCTTCAGTTATCACGCCACCGGGAAGTTCAAGAATATCAATTTTTCTGAAATGGATTTCAGCACCTTCCGCCTCTGGGCAGATATACCCTTTCTTTCTCTTCGGAGAGCGAATGCCGTTCACAAACTTTCCGTTGACCGATAATTTCAGCGTGCCATCGACACAGACCACAATATATCTGTTCCATTCGCGTGTGCCATTCATTCTGTTCTCAAGAGCCATGCTTCTGCCGGTAATCGCTGACGGGTTATCGGGAATCGTTCCCTCTAGTCCCATAACCGGGAAAAGGTGGCCGTGAACATACTCCACCGGCCGTTCATTGATGACGGCCCACTCAGGGTCAAGCATTTGAACTTCCATACCTGTCGGGAACGGGTTGTCTTTATAGGGTACACCGTCCGCCCACAGAAAGAAACCCGAATTCCCACCTTCCTCCATGAATCTCCATTCAATGTCCAGGATAAAGTTTTCGTACTGCTTCTCGGTCCGCATGACCCCAATCGGCCATCCAGTACATTTTAATATGCCATCTTCTACGAACCAGGTCTCTTTAGAAGTGTTTACATCCACAAAGTTGGTGAGATCTTTCCCATTAAAGAGTTTCTTGAATTGTGGTACGTTGCTGTCATTGGCAGAAGATCCTCTGGTTCCAGAAGAGTTTAATACCGGCACACTTCCTAACATAGCCGTTGATGCCAGGAGTGCGTTTTTCGTAAATTCACGTCTGTTCATTATAAAAATATATATATTTCTGAGGAGACTTTGCTTAGCCTCCTCTGATTAACCATATCTGTTTACAGGTACGGGGGGTGTGCCAACAACCGGAGGGGTTTCCCACTCTCCGGGAACTGGACCAAATTCCAGCTTCTCCGGACCCAGTTTCAAGTCTGAGTTCAGAACCTCATCCCATGTTATTTCCTGACCTGTATAGGCAGCCATCCGCCCCATGATAGCCACACGGCTCGATCTGATTATCTCGTCGGAATCATTTAAATAGGTACCTGTCCGAATAGCCGTTACCAATTCAATATGCTCCTGAACCATTGCATTATTCACCTTCCACGACTGATCAGAATCCCCTTCTTTTGGGTATGGGTAGCTCCACACTGGTTCTCCTTCAAGGTTGTAGATCGTACCACTTGCATTTGCATATCCTTTCGTTCCATTTATATGCTCAACACGCTGAAACCCACAACCATTGATCTGGCGGGTTGCACAATGAACTTTTACACCATTTTCATATTCATATGCTACACTGAACTGATCGAATTGATCACCCGAAATACGCTGTTGGCGTCCACCATACCCGTACGCCTTCACAGGATTTGCGCCCAGGTACCAACTCATCACATCTACTTCGTGAACAAACATCTCCACAATATGATCTCCTGACAACCAGCTGAAGTTCCCCCAGTTACGAAGCATGTACTCCATATCATCCCATTCAGGTTTTCGTTCAATCCACCAAAGCGCACCTCCATTTCGGATAATGGTAGCCCCAACTATATCCCCTATCTCACCACTTGCCACTCTTCGCTGAGTTTCCTGATAATCCTTCTGATAGCGACGAATCGTTCCGCTAACCATACAGAGGTTTTTCTCTTTAGCCAGTTGAGTTACACCATCCATGATTCGGGCACCATAGGGGTCTACTGCCACTGGTTTTTCCTGAAACAGATGTTTGCCCGCTTCAATAGCTGCTTTCGCATGGTGGGGCCTGAAAAAAGGAGGTGTAGCCAATATGACAACATCGACTCCTGAATCAATTACTTTTTGATACGCATCAAAACCGGTAAAACAATTATTATCGGCAACCTCGATTCCACGTGCCTCCCGCAGAGAGTTACGACACTTGTCAAGCTGATCCTGAAATACATCACCCAAAGCCACAATCTCGAGATTGGGACCCGCATCCACAAAGTTTACAGCTGCGCCGGTACCGCGACCGCCGCAACCAACCACACCTGCTTTCAAGACGGGGCCATCCGGTGCCTGATTCAATAAAGAAAGCTTCGTATGATCTCTTAAATCTGATAATTTCCCATTATTTAGTCTGACACGGTCACCCCCATCATGAGCCAATAACTTTCCGGCGCCGAATGTGCCAGCCGTTCCTAAAGCCATTGTGGAGAGAAACCAGCGACGGCTACGATTTTTATTATTCATACTTCTATATGTTTTATTTGTCTTATTAAACTTACGCAAGACCTCAACTACCTCGTTGCTTACTATAGTTTCAGTCAGTGGAATAGGGTACTGCTACAATTATCAGGAAATCTCCTGTATTCAATTCTTCATAAATGGCGGCGTTGAAGCACGATACCTAAACACCAGGCATCAGAGACATTTGAATTGACAAAGAAACCGATCTTAATAACCTTCCAATTGTCTTGGTATTGTGCTTGAGTTGATTTTCATCAGGCATATCTATATTCTGTAACAAGGAAGGAAAAAAAGGGTTTATTTCAAAATAATTAATTTAAAAACAACAAAAAGATTTTTTTAGCTTTTTTATGTTAGTAAATTAAAGGGTCAATAGGGCTCGTTTATCCTTATCATTTGATTTGCAATAAACCCCAATTCTCAGGCGGCAGCGAAATAAGCTTGCTTTCATGAGGCACAATTTTATAAATAAAAAAAACAGAACGAAGATGGTTAGTAAAAAAGTCAATATTCTTGTGGTTGGTTGCGGAAATATGGGAACGTCTCATTCAAGAGCCTATCAAAAAATTGATGGCTTTAATATCGTGGGCCTGGTAAGCCGCAGTGCTGAAAGCCGGGAACGCCTATCGAAGGAACTGGGTGGTCTTCCCACATTTGGAAATTTCGAAGAGGCACTCGACGTGACAAAACCCGATGCAGTATCCATTAACACTTATCCTGACACCCATGCTGAGTATGCTATAAAAGCAATGGAAGCTGGTGCTCATGTTTTTGTTGAAAAGCCTCTTGCTGAAACGGTAGAGGATGCCATTGCTGTTGCAGAAACAGCAATGAAATTCAATAAAAAAGTGCTTGTCGGATATATTTCCAGATTTCATCCCGGCTGGATACGTTTTGTCGATGAAGGCAAAAATTTAGGAAAACCATTGGTCATGCGAATGAACCTGAATCAGCAGAGCACAGGTAAAGAGTGGGCGGTTCATAAAAACCTGATGGACACCATGTCTCCCATTGTCGATTGCGGGGTGCATTATGTGGATATGATGTGTCAAATGACAGGTGCCAATCCAACACAGGTATTTGCCATCGGAGCCCGGCTTCACAAAGACTTGAAACCGGATATGTATAATTATGGTCAGTTACAGGTTGTTTTTGATGATGGATCTGTCGGCTGGTATGAATCGGGATGGGGACCCATGATGAGTGAAAATGCCTATTTCATTAAAGATGCCATTGGTCCTAAAGGAAGCATCTCCATTGAAAAAGACACCTCGGGTCAGCCACGGGGTAAATCAGCAGATGTAGAAGATCACGGTGTTGTAAATAAATTAAGGTTGCACCATGCGGATACCGATGAACATGACAATCTGATCAAACCGGATGAAATTATTGAAATCGAGAATGAACCTGATCACGACCAGCTGTGCCAAATTGAACAGGAGTATTTCTTAAAGGTTATTCAGGAAGACGTGGATATGACAGAACACCTCAATGTGGCCATTCAGACCCTTCAAATCGTTCTTGCCTGCGATGAGTCGGTACGGACTAAAAAAATCGTGCCGCTTGACCCGATTTCCTTCTGATGGAGTCCGGCGATCCTGTAGCTGAAAGGCCAGATGTGAAATCATAACGCAACATGGATGCTTTGAAAAGCTTTTTTCAAAGCATCCATCATGCCTATATACTAAGAATGCAATTTTTCCTGATATGACACAACAGAATTATAATTCCATACGAGTGATCGCCATCTTCGCTCATCCTGATGATGCAGAAGTAAAAATGGGCGGAACGGCAGCTAAATTCGCAGAAATGGGTCACGCCGTTAAATTTGTATCCCTTACCAATGGGGATGCGGGTCACCAAACTGATGGGGGTGCGCCCCTTGCCAGACGAAGGGCTTTGGAAGCTCAAGAAGCGGCTAAAAGACTGGGAATAGATGAGTATAAAGTTTTTGACAATCACGACGCCGAACTTCTGCCAACTCTCAAGATCCGACATCAGATTATTCGTGAAATCAGAGACTGGCAGGCAGATATCGTTATTGGACTCCGTCCGAATGACTATCATCCTGATCACCGGTACGCCGGAACTCTTGTCATGGATTCCGCTTTTCTCGTTGTCGTACCTAATGTGGTGCCCGATGTGCCTGCACTGCAAAAGAATCCCGTTTTCCTCTACATGGAAGATGGGTTTAAAAAACCCAATCCTTTTGAACCGCACATTACGATAGACATTGACAACACTTTTGATAAAAAGATCTATGCATTGGACGCCCATCAGTCACAGTTTTATGAATGGCTTCCAACAGTGACGGGATTTGACGAACCGGTTCCTGAAGGCAGGAAAGAGCGTCTGGAATTTCTTGCCAAGTGGCTCGATGAATGGAACAGTCAGACGAACTATCTCAAGCCGGAAATAAAGAAGTCGCTGAAAACATGGTATGGTGACGATAAAGCGACGTCTGTCATCCGAACCGAATCTTTTGAAATCGCTGAATATGGACGACAACCATCACCCGACGAAATCCGGACACTTTTTCCGATGCTTGGGTCGTACCAATGAACGTTTCAATTACATAACCCCGCCTAATGCAATCTTTACACACAATCCAAATCCCGCTTTTCATCATCATTCTCCTTTTCCAGGCTTGTTCTCACATGTCGGGTTCGAGCCAATCACAAGGTACAAATGATTCATTCACTTCTGAGCCTGAAAATTTTGAAGGATATATTCAGGAAATTCCTGATACGGATCATACATTTGAGATGACACCTGTTCCAGGGGGCACCTTGCAGTTGGGAGAGACAAACGATAACGCAGATGGGTTAAATGTAGATATTTCCCCATTCTGGATGGGCAGCCATGAAGTGACCTGGAATCTCTATGAAGTTTATCTGTTATCAGATGAGTTTGGGGCTGTAGCTGAGATGTTTGACGCTGCTCTTGCTGACGCAGTCAGTATGCCTAGCTTGCCCTATATAGATCCTTCTGGCGGAATGCCCAGAGAGAATAACCCGGTTGTAAATGTTACTCAATATGCATCTTTGGCGTTTACAAGGTGGTTATCCCTTAAAACCGGACATTTTTACAGGCTTCCTACGGAAGCTGAGTGGGAATATGCATGCAGGGCCGGAGCTGATAGTCCATATTCTTTTGATGAAGAGGGTGAACATGTGGATACCTATGCCTGGTATAATGAAAATAGCAATAATCAGTCTCATCCTGTTGGAACGAAACAACCCAACCGTTTTGGACTCTATGATATGCTCGGGAATGCTGCCGAATGGACCCTGGATCAGTATGTTTCAGACTATCCAGCCGCTATCCATTCGACGGATCAAATGGTAAATCCCTGGATTGAACCCACCAGACTTGAACCCAGAACCGTTCGCGGCGGATCCTGGATGCACGCCGCAGAGGAAATATCCTGCACATCCAGAATCCCTTCAGATCCGGAAAGCTGGAAACGGGATGACCCGCAGATCCCCCAGAGCATCTGGTGGAATACGAATGCGCATTTTGTTGGATTCCGGATCGTACGCCCGGCAGAACAGCCAACCCAGGAGGAGATGGAGTTATTTTGGGAGCAAACACTGGATCAGTTTTATTATGAGTAGCACGAGTTCTTTATTCGCCCAAGGACGTTTTCAGAATCCTGCCCCGGCCTCTCGGATATAGTGTAAACAGCTGTTCACTGATCTCATCCATTCACAGATCTGTTCAAAGGCTTGTTTACTGATCTCACCTTTTCACAGATCTGCCCTGTTCATGGCTCTGTTAATATCCCTGTTCACAGATCTCATCTATTCGGCATGGATCTGTCTACATTACATACCTGTTTACTTCAGTTCTTTAAAAACTGGTCCAGATGTGCGGACACGAATTCGTCGTCATTCAAGTGAGGGTAATCTCTGTAAATACGATCAATTTCCTGCTCCTGGCCGGGAGAAAGCACCTCGTCCGGATTCAAACACCAGGTTCCCTTAAGCAAACCCTGCCGTCTCAAAATTTCATGTATACCTGGAATACACCCTTTGAAGTTATTGGATGCATCGAATATGACAGCATTGGCATCTGTTACTTCAATACCTGTCGTTAAATATTCCGCAGGAAATGAATCCTTTTCTCTTATTTTTTTGATGCGATCGAGCAGTTCAACAGCTTTGGATGTCCACACCGCCCAATGCCCGAGTAGTCCCCCTGCAAAGTTTAACTCAACACGTTCCCCCTGTACCTGAACACGATAGGTTGTCAGCAGATCAGCAATAATATTATCATCATTGCCTGTATATAGTGCAATTTCATGCCGGCGTTCCGATTCGGCAACGGCGCGGATCACATCGAAGGTCTGGTAGCGATTAAAAGCGGCCACTTTGATTGCACTTACGTTTGGAATCTCCACAAACTTCTTCCAGAAATTATAATCAAGTACTCGTCCGCCAACAGCTGGCTGCAGGTAGAATCCAAATACAGGAATGATTTCTGAAACCTTTTGTGTGTGTTCGATTAACTCATCATTTGTATACTCATTGAGTCCGCCCATACTGAGCAGCCCAAGATGATACCCCTGACTGACAGCAAGCCGGGCTTCCTCTACGGCCTGATCGGTTGGACCACAAATTCCGGCAATTTTTATAAACGGTTTGTTGGGCTGAGCGGCATCAATCTCCTCTGAGGCCAATTGCAATACGCGTTCATACATATCAAACGCTTCGTCCCTGATTTCAAATTGCGTTGTATGCACCCCCACGGCTACTCCTCCCGCATTGGAGGCCATATAGTAGCGTGTTAATGCGCGCTGATAGGTTTCATCGATTTCCCGCTGCTCATTGAGAGCCAGGGGGTGCGCCGGCAGAACCACCCCTTCGTGGAGTGCCTTGTAAATGTCCGGGTACTCTTCATAAAGTCTGTTCATTAAAATGCACCTTCTCTTTCTTGAAATTTTGTGGGTTTATCGATTGTTTTACCATCATGTATCACCCAGTTCGCAGTCCACTCTATCATCTGTTGTAATGAAACGGATGGATAACCAAAAAGTTTAAAACAGTTGGACGCATTGGATAGCAAAGCCGTTGGTTGCTCCTGATTTACAAACTCAGGTTTTTTGCCAAACCATTTTCCAAATTCTGTTGCCAGCCAGCGGACCGAAACCGTTTCAGGACCTGTTACATTCAAGACAGAGGGCGGCGATGAGGAATGCAAGAGAGACCGCAAGGCTATTTCGTTTGCATCCCCTTGCCAGATTACATTGACATGACCTGTTCGCAAATCTACAGGTTTCTCTTGATATACGGATTGGGCAATTTCAAGCAGGATCCCATATCGTAAATCAATCGCGTAATTGAGCCGGTACATGATCATGGGGGTATCATGCTTTCGAGAAAAATATTCGAAAACCCGCTCCCTTCCCAAACATGACTGAGCATACTCACCAACCGGTCCGACAGAGTCATTTTCCGTCGAGCCTCCGGACATGACATTTACCAGTGGATACACGTTACCAGTAGAAAAAACAACAATAGATGACTTCCTGTACTTGTCCGCAATCCTTCCCGGCAAGTAACTATTCAAAGCCCAGCTTAGTGATTGATTTTCAGCTGTACCAAATTTCTGACCTGCCATATAGATTACATTTTTTGCCTCCGGCAGTGATTGCAGGTCGTCTTCATTCATCAGATCGGCTGCAATAACCCGTATTCCGTGATTTTCAAGAAACTTTTTTTGCTCTTTATCAGAGAAACGAGAAACGCATATCACTTCTTTCTTCTCATCCAATTGCCCGATGGCGCGTTTCGCAAGCAGAGCAAGACTGGGACCCATCTTCCCACCCGCACCTAAAATAAGTATGTCACCCTCAAGTCTGGCCATATCTTTTATAAGCCTGTCTGAAGGGTTTGTTAACACCTGATCTAATTCTGTTATGTCTTCCAATGTTCTGTCATTTGAGGGGTTTTCAAAAACTGCCTTTTTGTCCAATATTTTCGTTGTCGGAATTTTAAAATCCTCAGTTTTAAAATTACTCCGGCCACAATCTTGACCAAAAAACCTGGTTTTTTAAAGTCCCCATTAAGGTTAATTAAGAATCAAATATGCATTTCGAAGAGCCAAAACCACAAGCAATAGAATTCCGGCGAGTCCAAACAACTTACTGAGGGTGTTGTTGCGAAGATCCCCTGTAATCTCTTTACTGTTGGCTGTCATAAAAAGGATCACTCCTATCAGGGGTACAATGAAAATTGTAACCCCTTGTGCAAACACGATCAGATCGATAGGTATACCCCCGAACCAGATAGCAACGATGGACCCAATGAGCATGACCAGCATAATAAATAATCGCGTCGACACATTACTTAAGTCGCTTCCAAATCCTAAGGCATCACTTAAAAGAGTGCCGCCTACTGTCGCATTACCAATTAATGAGGAGAAAGATGCACCAAATAAGCCTATCATAAAAAGTACCGTGGCAGACCGTCCGAATAGCGGCTCCAGAGCCAGCCCCATGTCAGACGCGCTATTAATTTCCATTCCAAGCGGATGCAAAACACCACCCGCACAGATCAAAATAATACTCCCGATCAACCCAAGCACTGCAATTCCGGTAATCCCTTCTGTCTGCGCCTGCTTTACCTGGCTTCGTTCCCATTTTTTTTCTTTTACCAGATAGGATTGATAAAAAGCACCAACAATAGAGAAGCTTGAGGCCACCATCGCAATTGAAAGAAGGGCGGATCCCTCTGGAAGAGACGGCGCCAGACCAGACAGTACATCCCTAAAATCGGGTTGGATGATGAGAAGTGTGATAAAGAACGAAAAGAGCATAACCCCCACAAGTACCAGCATCAGTTTCTCTAAAATAACGTAGAAGCCCCGAAAATAGAGGAGGGAGATGCTGATAAGGGTGAAAAAAACAATCCATGGGGTAATGGAAGTTTGCAGCATTTCTGAAAATGCCAGACCAGCCCCGACAGTGTTACCCGCCTGAAACGATGCACACACCAAAAAAATGCCGACCCCTATGAGCCATGCAACACCCTTCCCCCATTTATTACGAATCGTGGATATAAGGGAGCTCTTTGTAGCCAGACCAATCCGAATCGCCATATCAACAAATATGACCATAAAGAATGTAGCAATCACGATAATCCAGAGTAGTGAATAGCCATAACCAGCACCGAGCCTGGAAGCAATGGTCAGGCTGCCCGGACCAAACACAATCGCTGCCATGATGAACCCCGGACCCAAATAGGAATACCATTTTGCAGACGGCTTCCGGGGTAATGAGGTACCCTGCTCATTATTTTTCACTTCATTCATAAAATCATTCCAAATCCCATTTAAAATATTATTCCGTCGTACTTGCATATACGATGCCACTCCATGGTTCCCCGTGTTGTGCAGCAAAGCGATTACGAAAGTTTTGACACATAGACGGTTATTCGAAATCTCCTTTATCAAAGACTCCTTTATCAGAATATCCGTCCTCAACGTCTCTGCTTATAACACCCGGCTTCTGTCACTCCCTGGCGTGATCACGTGATAATGACCGTTTTCATCAGGCATCGCGTGAGGGTCAGAGTCAAAGGTCAAGTGATCCGGAACCAATACCAGGTCAGAATTAAAAGCCTGGTCCCATTCAATTTGCTGACCGGATTGTACCGCCATTCGGCCCATGATGGACGTCATATTACTCATCCCGGCCCACTCCGTGTCGTTCATTGGTTTTCCGGATCTTATGGACTCGAAAAAGAGATCATGTTCTGTTTGAAACGGATTCGGATCGTTGGTGTCGTCATAATGCCAGATCACCTGGTTATCAAGGCCTATGATCTCTGAATCCCGCCAGGCAGCAATATTCCCAGACCCCCCAGTTCCCTGAATAGAAATGCTTCTGTCCATCCAGCAGCCGTTTATGTGACGGGTCCGGCTATGAAAGCGACTGCCATCTGCATACTCATACTCGATATAGTAGTGATCAAAAATATCACCAGAACCTGCGCTCCTCATTTCTGCTTTCCCCCCGGTACCGAAAGCCCTGACAGGGTAAGACCCCTTAATCATATGTACAAGATCTTCATAATGGATGGTAAGACCCGCAGGTGACCCTCCCCACAACCATTCAAAATAACGCCAATTCCGAAGTTGATACTCCATTTCAGTCTGACCAGGCTGACGATCAGCCTGCTGCAAACCACCAATCATATAGTTACAGGTCATTGAAGTGATATCTCCAATTACTCCCGCTTCAATCTGTTCTTTGAAAGCCTGATGTCTCAGGGCATACCGGTTCTGAAGCCCGACTACAACACTTAATCCTTTTGATTCCGCCTCCTTGCCTGCAGCCAGTATCCTTCTGCCCCCGGGAGCATCCGTCGACAGAGGCTTTTCCATAAAGACATGCTTTCCAGCCCTTACAGCCGTTTCAAAATGCAAAGGTCTGAATGCTGGTGGTGTTGCCAAGATAACCACATCAGCCAGATCAATCGCTTCTTTGTATGCCTCTAAGCCAACCAGTTTATTCTGCTCAGGAACATTCACCTGATTTTTAATGTGCTCATTAGCTGACAGGTGATCATAACTCCTGTCAACCATATCTCTAAACACGTCTGCTATTGCAACCAGTTCTACATTCTCATCGGCCCTTAATGCATTCAAAGCAGCACCTGTGCCACGCGAACCACTTCCGATCAATGCAATCCTGAGCGTGTCCGTCAAACCAAGTCTTTTGTGAGCATGTACAGCAAACGGACTTAATACTGCACCACTCATGAACAGAGCAGAATTCCCGAGAAACCTCCGGCGTGAAATTCCTTTTGATGCATCTTTTTTGAAATTCTGATTCGATTCCATGTGAATAACTATATGATTGTTCGTTGTTTTTTAAAATTCATTGGACAGTGTCAGGGTCAAATCAGACATGTTGCACGGCATAATAAAGAAGCTTGAAAAACCGTTCTTTTGCCCTTCTTCTGCTTTATCACATAAATAATGTCCTCGGATAGGACACCTATACTTACTGCGGTTTTACTTTTTTCCGGCTTGGTTCATTTTTTGAAAACACGGTGACATCAGGTAAAATAATTGGTTTTGCAAAATCTCCTTTACGTAAGAAAATGAAAGCGATACGAGTAAAACTTTGAACCTGATACATGTTAACAGCGAACTTCACTAGCAATCTGTACACACGTTAGACTTATGATATATTCAGTATTTATAATCATTTAACATGCAATCCCATCGTTGATCACCAGAAATTCCTTATTCATACTATGACGCATGATTGATTTTAACTTCAAAGAAAACAAAATTTACTCTCAAATACCAACACAAGACTTCTTTTTAACATCTCTTTTTGTTAAATGATGTTGTGGTTGCTTACTAATACTTTCATATGCTTTTTTATCAACATAAATTGCACCATACTTGCGCTCCTTCGAATAGTCTGTGTTCTCACCTTTGAACTTCAGCCACGCAATCTTTATCCGGCTTGAAGTCGTCTTCTCTGACACCAGAAACCTTCCGGCTACTTTCACTTCACTGTTATGAACGAGATCTGCCTGTCCGTTCATATGTGAACATTGCAATCTTTAGCAAAATTATAATTCATCGTCTTTTCGGCCTTTGAGATAACCCAAAAAATCTGATACGCTTTGATAGCATCAGTATCACTCCTTCCTCATCAGATCCATTATTGCATGAGAGGCGGTCAGAATGCCTGTTCGTAAGGTCGGTTCAAGATCTGGAAGAAACAGTGGAGAATGTGTAGATGGAATAGTTGAGAAATCTTTTTCAGAGCCGACAAAGCTCTTCGGGGATATGGCCCCCACCCCAACCAGAACACCCGGGATATCTGGTTTTGCGTGGTTGTATTCCCCGAAATCTTCACCATACATAAAAGGAAGGGTTTCATGAACATTTTCTTCGCCCAATACCTGATTGAAAGTGTGACGCAATTTCTTACTCAACGCCGGATCGTTGTATACAGATGCCACCCGGGTATTTTCATTTAATATGAATTCCGGCCACTTGCTTTCGGGCAATCCCGCAGCCATACCGGCAGCTTTCAGCTTCTCTTCCATGCGCCTAATAAGATTCTCTCTTATCGCCGGATTATGGGTATTGATCGCAATATTCATCCGCACCTGATCAGGGATGATATTCGCGGCTGATCCGCCCTGAATGGATCCAATCGATATGTTGACAGGTTCGGTCGCCGGTGTCTCACGACTGATGGTAGAGTGAAGATCCATCACAAGCTTCGCAGCCATCACAACCGGATCCACTGTCAGTTCAGGATACGCTCCGTGTCCACCGCGTCCGTGGACAATTATTTCTCCCATATCCACATTGGCATAGGCATAGCCTGATGAGAATCCAACCTGACCGGATTCCAGGGCAGAGTTCACATGGAGTGCCAGCATATAATCCGGCAAGGGGAATCTTTCAAATAATCCGTCTGCAATCATGGCACGCGCCCCGACCAGTACCTCTTCCGCAGGCTGGCCGATAAATACCAATGTACCACTCCATTGTTCTTTTAGTTCGGTCAACACGTGGGCTGTACCCACCATGGTCGTCATATGCATATCGTGTCCGCATGCGTGCATGACATACGTCTCCTGGCCATCCGCTGTGATGGCTTTTTTCGTACTTGCAAATGGCACTTCCGTAAGCTCTTTCATCGGGAGGGCATCGAGATCACTTCGGAACAACACCACGGGTCCGCCGCCATTCTCATACACCGCAACAATTCCATGCCCTCCAACTTTCTCCGTTACAGAAAATCCCAAACGGGATAATTCCCGACCCAGGCGCTCTGCAGTTTTTTCCTCCTGAAGTGACAGCTCGGGATTTGCATGAAAGTATTTATACAGCTCCTCCATGTCGTCATAGTTTTCATCTATAACATGGAGTATGTCAGATTTTTGACTTAACGCCTCGGTGATCTGACATGTGCAGAAGAGAAGAAATGTAAGGAAAACTTTTAATTTCATAGTGGATTCAGCTGATTCTGATAGAAAAAAGGGTTTAAAATGAACGGCTCGCTATACACTTTGGTGCCAAATCCGCCGCAACAGCCAAAGACTTACTTTTATTTTCTTTTTTGATAAATAAGAGATATTGCAATATTATGCAACCATAAACGACTTATTTGTTTTCATTATCTATCTAAATTCCTGCAAATCCTATTGATTACCAGCTGAATGGGTACAAATTGAAATTTTCACAAATTATGATATTACAGTTTCACGGTTTACCCTTCCTGCTCATTGTGGTTCTGTTGTTTTCCTGCGGTGAAAGCAAACAGCAAACAAACACGCAATCTTCAGACACGCACTCACCGGAACAGGATATCGCTGGGATGTTCCCCGGAGATCAGGCAATTGAGAGTCACCCATCTGTTGTTTTTACCGAAAATTTTGAATCCGGAGATCTGGACGACCTTGAGGCAAAATGGGGATATATCAGTAACAAAGATAATCAGGTAATTTTTTTCAGCGATGATACTCCTCACCATTCAAGCGGTACTCAATCCCTGCAGATGACCGCAACACGGAACCAAAACTACGGAGGTGAACTATATAAAACCTTTGAGCGTGGATGGGATAAGATACATCTGCGTTTTTACACAAAGTTTGCGCAGGATCATGGGAATTACCACCATTTCGTTGCTCTTCGGGGTTTCGCTGACCCGCTTCCTTACCCAACAGGCGGAGCTGGTCAACGAGCGGAAAATCATTTCAGCGTTACCATTGAGCCAGGCACAACCAATATCAATACATACCCTCCCAATGCGCGCTATGCTCCACCAGGGATCTGGCAATTTTATGCTTATTGGCCTGAGATGCGGTCATGGCAATCCTCTGAAGGATAGCCAGATGGTGAACGTGCCAATCCGTATTATGGAAACGCATTCCAGCCACACGAATCTGCAATTATTCCTCGCGACCGCTGGGTATGTGTGGAAATAATGCTCAAATTGAACTCCTCTCCAGAAACACAAGACGGTGAAATGGCCCTTTGGATTGATGGGGAGCAAATCGTTCACTTTGCACCTGAAACGCCTGAAGGCGTCTGGGTAGCCGACCGATTCCTGAATGATCCGGATCATCCCGATTCCAAACCATTCGAAGGCTTTCGGTGGCGATATGATATGGACGTTATGATCAACGTTTTGCGACTACAACATTATATTTCGGACTCCTCCTTTAATCAGTCAGAAGCATACGCAAATGAACATCCGGATTACCTTATAAATTTAGAGCAAGCGACAGTTTGGTTCGATGATATTGTCATGGCCACTGAATACATAGGCCCCATATATACGGAAAACTAAAATTTTTTAAGAAATTATTTTCACACGAAATGAGAGTTTTTTCTCGATGGTCGGGGACGAGTACGTATAGCTGATCATAAAAGCCCGGCACATGTCCACGTTAAATTATAGGCTCCGGCTTCCCCGCTATCTGGCGTAAGCTGGATGAAAAGGCAGCTTATTATCCCTGCCTTTTCACATACATTTCTTGGAGGCTTTGCAAAACCAGGAATTTTGGTTGCATTCGCTTCGCGTGCAAAAAAATGAGCAACGCCAGAGCAAAAATAAAACCACAGCATAGTTGTCCTATTCGAGGATTTTATTTTTGCGATAAGGAAGAAGGCGGGCAAAATAACGCTCATTTTTTGTATCACCGACAAGTGTGTCGGGACAGGCTCCCCCGACAAGTATGTCGGGGGCAGGGCGAAGCGATTTTACAAAGCTTCCTTCTTAGCTATTTAATAATAGTAAGCTTACGATTCATAACCGTTGCGCCTGCCTGCAACCGGTAAAAGTAGACCCCGCTCGACAAGTTTGTGGCATCAAATTGAACTTGATGACTGCCAGCAGGCATTTGCTGATTCACAAGTGTTGCCACGCGGGTACCAGCGATGTTATATACATCAAGCCGTACAGCTGCTTGCTGAGGCAGCTGATAACTGATGATCGTGGTCGGATTAAACGGATTTGGATAGTTTTGCTCCAGAACCATTTCTTGAGGAAGCTCATCATCCACCAGGGTCTCCAGAGCCATTTTCGCATGGCCTGATTGCAGGCTGTTTATAATGATTTGTGCCTGGCTGATGAGACTGGCTGCCTGCTCTTCGCTAAGGATACTTCCATTAGAAAATCCATTCACTTTATTCATAAAAGCATTGATCTGATTTAATGCCGGCGTGATATTATCCCGTTCTATCTGTCGCAACGCATTTCTAAGGGATGCATGCAGGGCGTTTGCCTGCCCATTGTTAAGAACTCCGGCAGCCTGAAGGGCATCTATTTCGTCCTGTAACTGTTCGATACCAGCCGCAGGATCAGCCAGTTCACTTGAAACGGACGTCAGCAGCATGTTGTCGATTGTCCGATTTACACTGTTATTCCCGCTGACAGCCGACGGCTCGTTTACGGTATTTCTGATTTCAATGGCATTGAGTCCATAATCCGTGTAATCGCCTGCCCAATTCAAACCGGTTTGTCTGCTCTCAACCTCGTTATCGATTCGAAGCTCGAAGATACCGTTGCTCAGGCCGGGATCATTTAATTTCACATGAATATCAATCTTATGCCAGCTTGCATTCACTGCAGGAAACATAACCGGTGTTTCTCCGCGAAGTGTATGCGCAAGTTCTGTCCCAACCGGCTGTCCGGTTCCGTCGAACCCGGCAGTATATAGCCTGGACTCGAGCTCACCACTCTGATCCGGATAGGAGATCTCTACCTTCACGAAAGGAACATATTCACCATCAACTTCGGGTCCGTAAGCATATATATTGGCGAGCGGACCGGTGCTGTTTTCACCCTCTTCATTATCCGTACGGCTTATAACAAAAAATCTCCAGTTGATTTCTCTTTCGGCCACCTCGGGATCACCTGCCGGCATAAATGTTGTTTCATCCGGAGTCTTGCCGAATGCAAGCTTCATCCACGTATCATAGCCTGCTCCGGCAGGATCTCCGGGATAATACCCGTAGTAGGCAGACATTCCTCTTGAGTCCATAATCCCTCGCTCATGCCTTTGAAACCGGCCCCAGGTCTGGTAGAAATCGTAGTACTGATCCAGTCTGTCCTCTTCAAAATCATCACAGAAAATCCACCCGTCTTCCGGATGCTCACATTCTGTAATAGCAAACTCCGGAAGCACTGTAATCTGCTGTGTGACTGGTGTACTCGACATATTATTTGCATCGGAAACCGTTAACGTGATTGTATAGGTGCCCGGTTGCATAAAGGTGTGCAACGGATTCTGATCCGTACTGGTTGTGCCGTCTCCAAAGTTCCATTGCCATTGTGCAATAGCCTGATCTCCCTCTATTGAGTTATCAAAGAATTGCACTTCTGATCCAACGGATATCCCTTCCTCCGGTTCAAAAGAGAACGAAGCTTCCGGACGGATCACCGGTCCCCCTTCTTCCACTGCAATCTCGGCGCCAAAGCGTCCCAGATTTAATAACCGGGCCGAACCGGTGAGCTTCATCTGGTTGTCGAAGTACGTATCTCCATCCAGATTTTCAATATTCAAAACACGCTCATGGGATGGTATCACAGCATAGTCGTTCGGATTGCCATCCAGTATATTTCGTTCGATTCTTACCGTGCCATCCGCCATATTCGCCTTGTTGCCTCCTCCAAAAAACAGACGGTGACGAAGGGAATTACGGTAAAGCCATACGGGTGTATCCTCCGTCCAGTGATAATCCGGGTGGGAAGCTCCGGTAAAAAGCTTGATCGTGCCTCCCCTCCAGGATGTGGACTGCACCCAGGTTGTATGGATGGTGTTATAGGCAAACTCAATATTTCGTGCCAATTCCAAACCAAGGACACCTTCCAGATTTCCCGGTGTACCCCAGGTATTGTTATCCCGGAATTCATTGGCTCTTAGTGTTACATACTCATTGTTAATTTTCATATAAAATACAGCCCAGACCGAAGGATCTGCTGTAATAATATCTGCATCTGCCGCATTGTTTTTTTCAAATACAGAATATCTGAGGTTGTAGGCACTGGTGAAAATACCATTCGTTCCGCTCATTGTATTGTTAACTACGGCCACATGAGAACGATCACCACCTTGATCCGTAAACATAAGGATAGAAGAATTTCCCAAATTAGAATTCACCGGGTTTCCATGAAAACGGCTGAAATTCACGTCATGCATCGTTAACCTGTCGGTATTACCCCAAACGGTAATCATATGGATGTAGCTGCCGTGATCCTGATAAAAGTCTTCATGATGACGGTGTTCCAGATTAGCCAAATAAAAATCCTGGGATGTGAGACTGATGCTGCCCTCGTACGCTTCCAATACCGCATTTGAACCTGGCAAGCCCACCCATACAGCCGGAGTATTTGGAAAGGTAGGGTTGATAGTCAAATTGCCATTGTTATGATTGCCATCCATCGGTACCACACCGCTCAAATAAACTCTGTGATTCGCAAAGTCAGAACCAGCATCGTGAATCGCCTGAATCGTTTGAAAAGGGGCATTCTGTGAACCATCGCCTGAACTGTCATCGCCACTGTCAGCATCCACAAATACCCATCCGTCGGTACCAACCGTAAGGGTAATAGGCACATCTACGGTATTCGTATCCTGGTCGTGTACACGAACCAGGATTTCATATTCTCCGGTGTTTGGATCATCCCACCAAAGCGTGCCATATTCCTCCGTTACGTTGTGTACGATAAATCCATCATCGAGTACCCTTTCCAGCTCACCACCAATCTCCATTCCTGAAGCACCTCCATTATTGACAATTTCGTAACGAAAAGGCCAGGCTCCTCCTTGAATCACAATCGGAATTTCCCAGCGTATTCCGGGGTGTGCATTTTTTGCATAAGCCCAGTCCGCTGCATCAGCATTGCGCGGATGAACCAGCGTCATCGGCATTTTGGCTGAGATATAATAATCGGAAGGAAGCTCCCACTCCCCCGGACTTTCTTGTGCCCATACATTTTGAATGTTACATATCATTCCAGCGATGAGAATTACCACATATATACAAGTACCTCTTTTTGTCATTTTTTATCCCTGTTTATTTTGTTTAGTTAGTTATTATCTCTTGTCAATCTGACATTTACACTTTCTTAAAACTATTTCGTAACGCGTTGTTTGGTTACCAATCTATTACAAACGTTAAAAATATATAATAAAATATTAAAGTCAACTAAAATAAGTATAAATATTTTATTTAGTTATATTTGCCATTTTAATGCGACTGATTATTTGCCAAATCACCTGTATTTCTTATATTTACTTTCTTTTGGTGCCAACGATCACATTTAAACCATTTGTAATGGTTTCAACTGATTTGATGTAAGGCAATGCAAATAGGAAAGACTGTACAGTTTGTACAGTTACCGAAGAGAGGCGTAACGGCTTGTTTTGATCCAACAGGCAGTGTAGCAGTATGGTGAAGCGGATACTACGTATATGTATGCTGACAATAAAATTGAAAGAGCAGCATTCCTACTCTCTTAAATCACCGATTCGCCGGGTACTCACCACAAAATTGTCGAAATATCTTGTTTGATTGACAGGCGCCCCGTTATTCCAGAAATTCTCTATAAAAATGGCATTGATACCCGGATTGTTCGGATCCTCATTAAATGTACCATGCCAGTTGTAATCATTTCTACTCGTCTGAAGCGCCCCATCAATCCAAAACTCAAAAATACCATCGGCTTCTCCCGGAGTGTTCAATTTTACCCTGGCTTCAATACTGTACCACCTGCCCACAGAGTCCGGATGGAAAATGGCTGTTGAACCACTTTTGCCCTCCAGCCATCGAAGGTTATCAAAATCATTGTACCGGGTCGAAACTATATGACCATTTTCATCAATGCCACTGGCAGGATCGGTTTTCAAGTATTGCTGGTGATCACCCCCATCCCAAATGTGTGCAATATGACCCTGCTTCCATCCTTCAAGAAGAGTCATTGACCGGCTAAGTTTGTACCCACCCCCGCCAACCCAGTCAGTTTCATGGCAAAGGTCAATGCTCCAATAGATGTCGTAGTAAATTTCATCCGGATTGACAGCTGTACGTCCGGCATGCTCATCTTCATGCTTACCAAAAGAGAACTTTAGATTCCCATTGCTTTCAACTCCTGACTGAAATTCAGCCCGCATCCCTCTGCCGCCTGAACGGCCCGCATTATCTGCAACTACAAAATTGTTGTTGTTATCGTGATACTCGAAATATCGATTTTTCAGCGGTTCATCATTTTCAAAATCATCACAAAAAATCCACCCGTCACGCATTTCACCACACAAATTTACAGGCATGGAGGGGTCAGCCTGGCACCCTCTTTCTGAACTCAGAAGTTCCTGGTTCTCACCCGGATGTTCATTGTTCTCTTTCTTAAATCCATCGGATTCACATCCCGCATTCATCATTGCAACAATAAATATTGTAATCAGGATCATAGTTGGCAGGTGCAGAGGCTGGCTTTTATATTGCTTCATGGATGATCAATTCAAGGTTATCGTTACGGGGTTTGCATAATCCTGCCATAGGTTCTCTATAAATTCCGGATCCGGTTCCTCATCCAAAACAACATACCGATACCGAAACCGCAGGGATTCGCCCGGCTCAACTGTGATATCTCCCATCATGGTGGGGCTGAATGCAAAAAAAGGCTCCCTCAAATTCATAAAAATAGGCTCTGGAAAATTTAAATTATCAGGATGCACGAGAATAATGATTCCGGGGTGTTCACCTTCCACAACGCCTGATAGATACGCCCATTTCGCCCGTGACTGATGCGCGTTCACATGCGACCATACATCACGGATAGGAGCCCAGTCTACCTTGGTTTTGCCCTCTGAGGTAAGCAACCGGGTGCCCTCCTCACCCAGCCAATCATCATTTCCACGGAAACTGATTCCCCCGTATACATGCTCATTAAATGTAATCGGGCTTTCGCTGATATTTTGTTGATCAACGTCAAGATCAAACATGTGTACTGGTTGGTCATCTATTTCCGGTGTATTGTACACTTGAACAGCCCAGGTTTCTGTGAGGATCGGGAGAGGTTCATCCGCCGTATGATCTATGAACTGATGTTTGGTATGGATACCGCTATGAACCGGACCACTCCATAGTTTATCCAATAGACCAAATTTGATTTCACCCCGATCCGTCACCGGATACCAGAAATCGGGGTTTCTTCCTTCAAACTCTATTCTCGACCAACCACTCCAGATACCCAATTGATGAGCACGATCCGGGTTATAATGTCCTGTTACGACCTGACCGGAAGGCGTATAAACCGGGTGCAAATATCCCCCGCGCCGGAATCGTTCATCGAGATCTCCCAGATTCAGCCCTTCCGCACTTGTTCTGTAATGAAGTACCGGGTTGCCGGTTTCCGACTCAAAAACAACAGCCTCATCCGTGTGCTGTACGATAACAGCATCGTTTCTTTCTTCTGTCCCGGAAGGTAGTAAACGGAATGAAATACTTTCTTTTCTGGACAGAGAGGTAAGTATGAATGTCCCCTGTTGCCCGTCAATCTGAAAAGGATAGCTGTTGCCATCAGAATCAGTAAGGTGATACTCTTTATGGGCAAGTGTTTCAGGTAATTGAAATGAGATAATAGAATTGTATCGGTCAAAATCTCCGGCTTCAGCGTGAATGATAAGATCCTCATCTGACGTGGATGTGCATGATGCAAAGATGACTGCAACTAGTAGTATGAAACTGATTTTCATGCAAAGTTTACCTTTCATTAATTAAAAATAAAGACGTATGAGACTGTAAAGACGACAGATAGCCTGTAGCCTCTGAAAAAACCAGGGTTTTCGGTCAAGATTGAGGCCGAAGGGATTTTAAAACCGGAGTCCCGATGGGTCGGGATGAGGATTTTAAAATTTCAACAACGAAAATATTGGACAAAAAGACAGTTTTGTAAAGCCTTCAGCGTCCAATCTAAATAAAAATATCAAAACGTTACCTATTCAGGATATTTTCCCTTACCAAAAAAAGACTGCCTTCTAAAATAGAAAGGCAGCCTCCTGAAATTATTGATTGTTATATACGATTCGTTTTAAGATCAATTACTGGTAAACTCCTCTTCAGTTACATTATGATCTGGCGGGGGTGGAAACAATCCATGATCCGGATGTTCAATTGGCAAGCCCTCCCTTGCATCCCACCATACCTTGTTCATCAGGCCATCGCCGCCCAAACGGCTGATAGCTTCCTGAAGATTTTCATTGTTCCGATCATATTCGGATGTAGGATATGTAAATCGTCTGGGTATCTGCCCGTTTGTACTGCCAGATGCCGCTGCATATAAATAATGAGTAGGATAGCCTAATCTTCTATATTCACTATAGGCTTCGGCAGTTTGCATAAAGAGGGACAGATATTTCTGGGTGGCGATCATCCTCAACTGGTCTTCCTCGCTTCCTGATAACGTGCCTGCCGAACTGGACAGAAAGTCGGAAATTTCGGATTCTTCCAGTTCATAAAACTCCAGAGCTGAACGCAACCCTGCCTGGTAGGCAGCCTGGGCATTTCCTGAAGCCAAACCTGCCAGATAAATTTCCGCTTTATTAAATTCAACTTCCGCATGAGTCAGAATTTTAATCGGCTGATCAGCTCGTAAAACACGTTCATTAAAACGCGAAACATTACTATTACCATGAAACCAGCCAAAACCGTCACGCGGACTAAGGATTCTGCCCCGGTATTCGCCATCTGTTGGGGACGGCTGACATAGAACCGGGAGGCGCGGATCATCCATATCCAGATCCGGAGATGTCACTTCTCTCAAATTATATATCAGTGTATGCGAACATGTGAGGGGGTTCAGCGGATTAACATTTTCATTAAACAAGGGGTGTCTGTTTGATGTATGAGTCGTACCATCGGGCAACGTCATAACATCCGCATTTTGGCTGTTACTTTCGATTAACGGGGCATTAAGCACCTCCGAAATATGCTGCGATGCAAGCTGTTCATCCACAAAACGAACCCTAAGTGCATATCTCAATCGAAGCGAATTGGCAAAACGCCTCCACATCTCCACATCCCCGCCATAAATAAGGTCGCTGTTTCCGATATCACCCCTGCCAGGCAATTCCTGAAGATCTGCCGCAGCCTGCTTTAACTGCTCCAGGAAATCAACATAAATCTCTCGCTGTGTATCATAAGCAGGATGGGGAATGGCATCCTCCTGGGCTAAAGCCGCCTCGAAGTATGGGATATCGCCATAGTGATCGGTTATTTGCTGGAACAGCCATACTCTCCAGATCCGGGCCATCGCATTGTGATTTGCGTACCAGGGATCATCCTCTGTCAGCCGGATCATGTCTGAGATTGTGACAATCTGATTTGTATACAAATTCCACGGTGAGCCATAGGAAGACAGCTGGAAAATATTGCCTGCTGCAGGACTATGATGCATCCCGGTTATTTCTCTTGCAAAACTTGAGTAATTAGGTATTTGATACACCCCTCCGCGCACGGACTGTGCAAATAGCATGGATGGGTCAACTACATCAGCACCTACCAGGGTTGGGCTGGTATTCAATTCATCAAAATGATCTGTGCACGCTTGAATCGACATAAACATCAGGATTCCAAGCAGTGTACCTAAAATAATTTTAGTGTTTTTCATTGTTCGTTACCTTTTGTTTTAAAACTGTACATTCACATTGAATCCTATTGTTCGCAACAACGGGAAGTTATTTTCTTCGTAGGCCATCGATCCCGGAGACCGGCTGTTCGAGCTCAGAGGCGGAACACCCATTTTCCTGAGGTCATCATCCAAAGCGAGATAACCCAGGTTTCTGCCAACAACAGCTACCCTCAATGCAGTTAACGGAGTCTGGGCAAGAAACGAAGGCGAAAAACTGTAACCCAGCGTCACTTCGTTAAGACTCAGGTATGTACCGGTTACGAGCCAATAGTTTGCCATTTGTCCCCAGACTTTTGCAGGATAGTAATCGACAGGATCTACCGGTGCATCATTTTCTCTCCAGTCAATCAATTCACCATCATCATTAAAAATCCCAATTACACCATCGTGATACATTTCATTGGATCTCTCCTCTGTATGGATTCCGGTACCTTTGCCCAGCCCCTCACGCATGGAAGTGGACACGATATCTCCGCCTACGCGAAAGTCAAATACTGCTCCCAGTGTAAATCCCTTATAGGATATTTGGTTAATGAATCCTCCTGTAAAGTCCGGCTGCATATTACCGATCACGGATCGTTCATTTGCCCTGATCAGTCTTCCTTCATCGTCCAGAACCACCTGGCCGTCCGGTGTGTACATAGGTGTCCATGCATACAGATCCCCAAAAGGCTGCCCCGGACGGGCCTGAAGAACGACCTGTGCCCAGTTTTCAATCTCATAGGTATCCACACCCGGGGCAAGTTCAACAACTTCGTTTCGGTTCCTGGCCAGGTTCACGCCTATATCCCACGTGAAACTTGATGACTGAATTATTCTGGCATTTGCGGATAATTCAATACCGTGATTGTCGATTTGACCTGCATTAATCAAACGGGAGTTATATCCCGTTGTCGTGGATACGGGCACACTGAAAATCTGGTTATATGTCGATCCCGAATAGGCGGCTATATCAAAAGACAAGCGGTTGTCCAACAGTACAATATCGGCTCCAAATTCCCAGGATTTGGTCAGCTCATTCTTAAGGTCTGTAAGCGGGATGGTTCCGGGAACAGTTGCCAACCGAACACCATTAAAATCGGTTGTAGACAAGTTATAGCCCGCTTTCGTCCTATAGGGCCAGGTATCATTTCCTGTTTCGGCATAAGAAGCCCGAAACCTGGCCATTGTGAGAAGTGAAGACTGGATATTCAATGCATCTGTAAGCACAAATGATAAACTTGCACCGGGATAGAAGAACGAATAATTGCCCATGCCCAGTGTGGATGACCAGTCATTTCGTGCTGACAAATCCAGATAAAGTACGTTTTTGTATGCAATCTGTCCCATAGCGTAAAGCGATTGCATCTCATTCGCTCTCAAGTTGTAAATGTTGGTCACACTATTGGCATTGTTAATATGATACAAGCCAGGTATGTTCAGCTGTGTTCCGATATTTCCTGTCTCCTCGCTGCTTCTTGACATATAGTTCCCTCCAAAGGATAAAGAACCACTGAAATCGGGACCAAAATCATGATTTGCATTTAGCAAAAAATCATAATTATTTTCCTGCACCCTGTATGAGCGGTTTTCCACCCTGCCATCCGGATCACCAGGATCATGGATTGCCGCTCTCATGAAGCGCTGATCCATATAGGTATCGGTACCCGCCCTGACGTTTAAGCTCAGCCACTCGGTGAAATTGTAATTTGCAGATATAAAGCCGTACACGCGGTCTCTTGTATCATTATTTTGCCTTTCATTAATCATCCAATAGGGATTGGAAGGATATCTTGAAGAGGCATTTACAGGCTCTCCGTCAGGTGTTTTATAATTTTTAAGCCAGTCAAGATCTATCAGCCGCGGCATAAAATATAAATTGGTAAATGTATTGATAGCCAGCTGACCGCCTAAACCAGGCCGGTTAACCCCATGGTGTCGAAAATAATTTACACGGCCATCCACTCGCAGCCTGTCAGTTACGTTTGAAGTTACACGCAATGCAACAGAATTTGAACTGAATTCACTGCCGGGTACCACTCCTTCATTTCTCTCATCTGTTAAAGATAGCCGGTATGTTGTCGATGCGCTTCCACCGGAAAATGCAATAGAATTATTTGCAGTAACACCCGTATCATAAAAATCATAGATATTATCTCTTGGTTGTGGTGTTGCAGGAATGGGTCCCAGTTCCGGCAGATGCCGCAGAATGACCATTCTGCCATCCAGCTCCGGACCGTGACTATCTGTTCCGCCTCCATAATCGTAATAGGTATTCCCGTCTTCCCACTCCACGGTTCCGTATGAATCATCCCAGGATAATCCATAGCCATTCGCATATCGGTTTTGAAATCGTGGCTTCATTCCGATCTGATCGAACGTAACATTGGAATTGAATTCTACTCCTATACCGTCCCGCACCTCGCCGCTTTTCGTAGTAATCAAGATTACACCACTTGAAGCCCTGGCACCATAAAGAGCGGAAGCGTTCGGACCTTTTAACACCGTGAGATCCTCGATATCATCGGCTCTTACACCACCTATTCCATCTCCATAATCGATTCCGCCCCATCCAACATCGGGTGTTTGAGATTGGGAATTATCAATAGGTACACCATCCACAACAATTAACGGCATGTTATCTCCGGTGATAGAGCCAACACCTCTGAGGAGGATCCCTGAAGACCCGCCGGCAGTTGGCGACTGGCTGATTTCAGCACCGGCAATACGTCCCCGGAGACTATTAATGACATTCGTTTCCCGGGCAGTTGCCAGGCTCTCTGTACTTACAGACTGCGTAGAATATCCCAACGACCTTCTCTCCCGCTGGATACCAAATGCGGTTACAACCAATTCCCCCAGATCCGCTTCTGCCATCTCCATTCCTACGTTAATGACAGATCTCGTTCCAATAGCGATTTCTTGTGTTTGATATCCAATCATTGAAAAAACCAGAACCTGACTGTTATCACTTATTTCGATGGTGTACTGCCCCTGCAAATCAGTTACTGTTCCTGTCTGTGTGTCCTGAATATACACGTTGACCCCCGTCATCGGTTCACCATCATCCGCTGATACAACCGTTCCAGAGACGTTTCTTTGTGCGTGACCATTCGAAACCACCGCTAATGAAAGTAACCCCATCAGCAGAAGCTTAGTTAATAAAGTATTTATTGCTTTCATTGCATTTAGCCTTGAGTTATCATATTATTTCACCTTTTTAATCATTTCATAAAACTAATACTGCTATTAATTTTACTTATAGAAAGAAAAGGAAAATTATCTCATTATCAAATGATTTCGTTTTATTTTTTTTGTTTTTTTTAAAACACTAAAAACAAGAACAGATTTGGCTGTTGGGAGGGATGGTTTTAAATAAAGCGCACTTTTATATCAAAATCATCTCCAGGAGGCTTTGCAAAACCCGGATTTTTGGTCAAGATTGAGGCCGGGGAAATTTTAAAACCGGAGCATATTGATCATATGTGAGGATTTTAAAATTTCGACAACGAAAATATTGGCCGAAAAGACAGACAGTTTTACAAAGCCTCCCTCCATTATGAACCGTTCAGAAGCTGATAAGCACTAATTTTCAGGAGTTGCGGTTATTGAAATGTCAGCATGAAGGAGTGGAAAAGGGAGTTCCTTTCTTTAACTGCCATTTTCGGCGAGGAGGGCATTACAGTATATTTCACTCACATATGATAAACAGAATAAATTGTGAGTGGAACCAATTAAAGGAGCACCTGAATTGAATTTATATCAAACAGGTACTCCTCACTGTTTTTATTAATTATATCCGGGATTATTCTGTGTGATTTCATCGTTTGCATTCATCTCTGCTTGTGGGATCGGCCATAAATAATCTCTCCCCGGATTAAATGATCGGTTATAACCCATATCGTATAGATACCACTGACCATTTTCATCTTGAAAATGAGCCCCGAGGACATCTCCCTCTTTTTCCTCACCTAGCTGCCAGCGATTCATATCGTAGAGACGTAATCCTTCAAATCCAAACTCCACAACCCGTTCATTTCGCAGTATCTCACGGAGTTCATCCTGTGTATGACTGCCTGTGATGGGCTCCATCTCTACTGTAGGCCTTTGCCTCACTGAATTGATTGCTTCATACACAGATGAATCGATCTCTCCCAATTCAATTTTGGCTTCTGCATACATCAAAAGTACATCAGCATAACGAATCAGAATCATATTTATCGAGCCCAAACTCGGATTCCCCGAATCTGTCTCATAGTCAATCCATTTTTTAAGATTATAACCATGGCGCGTAGAGGTTTCTGTGGAACCGACTCTATCCAGAGTATTGCTTGCAGGGCTTGAATTATAGGTACTATTTCCTATCGGCTGTCCCGTATAGAAAACGGTAAAATCCCATCTCGGATCTATATTTTCATAAGGATTGTCGGGATTTCTTTGGCCTTTGAATTCAAATTTCTCGTAAAAGTTATTAATCGGTTCTACAACTGAGTTGCCGCCAATAGACGAAGCTGAATAACTAAATGCATTGTAAGTATCCCCATCTGATGAGTATTGCCGGTCAAAAATAACTTCCGAAGAGTTTTGGCCTGCGTGTTTAAAAAGATCACCATAATGCGGATAGAGATCGTAAACACCCAAATCCATAACCTCCTGTGCCGCGTTTTTTGCTATTTCCCAACGTTCATTCCGGAGAGCAACACGTGCTTTCAAGGCAAGCGCAGCACCATATGTTGCCCGGCCAATATTACTGCCGCTATAACTAATGGGTAAAGAGTTCGAGTTAATAATCTGATCCAGTTCCTGGATAATAAAGTCCACAATTTCGTCTTTATTGGTCAGCCCGACATGATCATTGATTTCCAGCGGTTCTAAAATCAGTGAAACGTCACCCCACAAGCTGGTAAGCTGTGTGTAATAGTAAGCACGTAAAAACCGGGCTTCAGCTTCTATTCTGGTTAACAATTCTTCATCACCAGTTTCTACTTGTCCGATATTTACGATAACATCGTTTGCTTTTCGAATTCCTCTATAATACCTATTCCAGATGCCTGTAATCGTACCATTTGAAGGCACGATATTGCCGGTCATGACATCATGAAATGTACCTGGTCCGGTAGGTGCCCTGAATCCAATATCAGTTATGCTGTCAAGCTCCTTCACCATAGCAAGGTTATCCAGCTCAGCATAAACAGCATTCACAGCTACCTGTGCATCACTGGCACGCTGCCAATAGATTTCTTCGGTAACCGAACCCGTTGGTGAGATGTCTAATCCATAATCACATCCCGCAAACAAGAGTGTCATCAACAAAACTAAAGAAATATTATATCTAAACTTTTTCATTTTTACTCTCATCGGATTTTATTGTTTAAAATGTAACATTTAAGCCGAAGCTGACTTTCTTCGTATGGGGATAGAACTGACTTCTGCCTCTGGGTGTTTCAGGGTCAAATAACTCAGTTGGTGTTATCGTTAATAAATTTTCACCAGAAACGAATAGCCTGATATTTCGTACCCATTGTTGCATGGGAATCGTGTATCCCAATTGAATGTTTTTCAACCGGATGTATTTCGTATCCTCAAGCCAGAAATCAGTTTCAAGGAGATTCCAGCTATTCCCTGTAATTACACGCGGCCATGTTCCATTTGGATTGAGATCGGGATGAAATCGTTCTCTGGCCATGATTGCCGGTGTAAAGTTTTGCCAGTTCGGACCTTCATTAAGAGCCCCATCCAGTGTATGCCACTTTTCTAATACTCCCTGCCAAAACATACTAAAGTCGAACCCTTTGTAGGATGCACTAAAATTAATAGCAAATTCATACCTTGGATCTTCATTGGCCATAATATACTGGTCACCTTCCGGATAAAGAGCTGCTGTAAGAGCACTATCAGCATTTAGATCTTCATAAATGATATCTCCAATAGTGGCATTCGGACTGATTGTTGTAGGGTATCGATCTAAATCTTCCTGAGTTCTGTAAATACCGGGAGAGCGGAAGCCTCTTAATGAGTTGATCGAATGACCTACTGCCCAAACTGAGAAATTATCCGGATAGAAGGGGCCCTGCCCGCTTAAGCTTTCTATTTTATTCACAGCGTCAGACAAACTGAATCCAACAGAATATTGGAAACCATCATCGATTCTGGGTTCGCTTCTGAATGTAACCCCGACTTCCCAGCCAATATTAGATACTTCACCAGCATTTTGTGTTGGCGGTGATACCCCAATTGTTGCGGGAATGGGTAAATTTAATAGAATATCACTTGTATAGTTCCAGAAGTATTCTGCGATAATCTCAATACGATCATCAAATAACCCGACATCCAAACCAACATTGGTCATCGTGGTTGTCTCCCAGCTAAAGTTTGGATTTCCTGAAGCTGTTACTGCCGCTGCCGGAACAACAGTATCATTGAATTGATAGCGGAGGCCGAGGTTATAACTGTTCAGATAATTAAATAACCCTGAACGTTCGTTCTGGCTGATCCTTTCATTCCCAAGCTGCCCCCATGAAGCTCTTATACGGAGATTACTGAGGTAATCGATATCATCTATAAATGTTTCGTTCGAAATCCTCCATCCCGCTGAAAAAGACGGGAAAAATCCCCATCGATTGCCGGCGGCAAATCTTGAAGAACCATCGTAGCGAACATTTGCCTGAATTGTGTATTTATCGTTAAATGTATAGTTGACCCTGCCAAAAAATGATCGTACTCTCCATTCGTCCTTAAAACACCCGCCAGTATAACTTCCGGCATCGTCATAACTTTGGCAAGTACGCTGATTTCCTGAATCACCTGCTGAAAGCAACCTCAGATCACGATTAAAAAAACCACTTCTTGCTGCTGAAAATTGTTCGGCACGGGTATAAATCTCCTCATATCCGGCCATACCGCTAAAATGATGTACATCTATGGAATTATTGTAATTTATAAATGCTCTTTGGCTTAGTTCCCGCCGGGTATATGTCCCTTCCTGAAGTGTATTTGCTGAAAACCAGCTACTTGCTCCCACAGGTTCACCAGTAACATAATTAATCATATCAGCACGAGATTCTCTGAAGATCATTTCATTGTTTGATCTGCTATTCAATGTAACATCAGCCTCCAAAGTGAAATTATCAGTTATCTGGTAGGAAGCTCCGGCAGTTCCAACTATATCGGCCCCATTTCTTTTGGTTTCTCCTGAATTTGCCATAATGTAGGGATTCCATTGTCCTCCAATCAAATCACCTGTTGCATAAGAAAGGCCATCCGGATAGATCATCACCATATCTCTGTTCATATGAAGCAAGCCTTGTGTAATGCGCTGTGCTGAAAAACCCGGACCTTGTACATTCCGATCCCTATAGAGCAAATTGGCTCGGAAAGTAAGATCATTCGTAATAAATACATCACTATTTATACGCAAAGACGTCCGGTTATTCCCAAAGTTTTGCATCACTCCATCCTGTTGCAAATGACTTATAGCAGCATACACACGTCCCATATCCCCTCCTGTGGACACAGACAACTCATGACTGTGTTCAAATGCATTTTCATTAAAGACTCCCCCTTCAAAATCTGCGAAGGGAAATTCTAATGGATTCGTTCCTGCCAGCACATTTTGTATGTATTCTTCAGAAAACGTAATCGGTGAGCCAGCAGCCATATCAGCTTCATTCTGTAACCGCATCCAGCTTTCATCATCGGCTCCTTCCGGGAAAAAAAGTCGGTTCTGTATCGATGCATATGTATTGTAGTTGACCGAAAGACCTGTTTCAGCCCCTCTTTTTGTCGTTATTAGAATTACGCCATTCGCAGCTCTTGAACCATAAATAGCTGCTGATGCTGCATCTTTTAAAATCGTAATGTTCTCAATATTTGATGACTCAACAGAAGCAAGCGACTGTTCTACGCCATCAACCAGCACAAGTGGATTCGGGTTATTTAAGGTACCTGTTCCACGTATCCTGATAGTTGTCGTCTCCTCTCCCGGCTGACCTCCCTGGTACTGTACACTCAGACCTGGAGAGGCACCTTGAAGTGCCAGGGCTGTATTACCGACGGATCTTCTCTCAATATCCTGTGCCGGTACGGTACTCACAGCCCCAGTCACATCCCCCCTTCTCTGGGTACCAAACCCCACGACTACCATTTCATCCATCAGGGCTACATCGGCTTCCAATATGATATTCAAACCATCGGTCAGATGATCGGGCAATACCGTCACTGTTTGCGGAAGGTAACCGATATATGTAAAAACAAGGTTTACACCATCCCCCTCTGCAGTGATACTATAAAAACCATCTGCATCCGTTGTGGTGCCGGTGGTTGTACCCTCTATCACAATATTCACTCCGGTAAGGGGTTCACCGGTTTGAGAATCCGTTACGCGGCCCGTGATGGTTTCCTGCAGATATGTCTCATCTGATTCCTCTTGTGGCTCAATAATCAGGGTTGTGCCATTCGGCGCAATCGCCGCTAACAAACCCCATTCCTCCAGCAATTCATTGACAGCCTGAATCACATGTGTATCCTGAAAAGAGGTAGAAGCGCTTTTCTCAGGAAGCAGATTTGCATCGTAGGATATGCCGATCCCGGCTTCCCTTGCGAGCATATGGAGTGCCTGTTCCAGAGGCACATCATCCAGGTCGAGAGAGATCAGCCCTGATGCGGATTGAGGCTCAGCATTTTTCAGATGTTCGGCTATCTGCTGGTTCTGACCTTGTAAAAGTTGTCCGCTGCACAGCATGATAGTGAGCAACGCCAGGAATGGCTTATAAAATGAGCTTGTAACAGTTTTTATACTCATAATATGGTTGTTTTATGGTTAAGGGTAGTTGAATTCAGCTATTTAATTGATATTTATAGGAGGCTCTGCAAATCCGTAATTTTGCAAAGCATCCTTATAATTAATTCAGGTACGCGTCTGTACCTGCACATTTACGTAATAAAGATGATGTAGAGGCTTCTGCAGCTTTTCTGTCTGTATCTTTATTATCAGGAGACTTTCAAAAACCGTAATTTTACAAAGCATCCTGTCATTCAATAGTCTTCCAAGTTACTCTGTCCTCATCTCTTCTCACCTCAATATCCAGGGAGTGAGCAATGGTTTCCAGAACATTATTCAAAGAACGTTCCGAAAAATCGGCGGTCAGTTTCAATTCGTGGAGTTCTTCATCTGCAATCTCATTCTGAATGTCATAAATACGGCCAAGCTGCCTGACTACCTCGGCAAAAGGTACCGAGTGATACACCACCCGCCCGTGCATCCAATTGATATAATTGGTTACATCTGCAGTTTCTGTAACCACTTCACGTGTCGTATAGTTCAGCAGACCCAGCATATTTTTATCCAGTACCGTAAAATCTTCTGGCAATGTTTCGCTGCTTCCCAGCGACACCCGCCCCTCCGAAACAGCTACGATCATCTCTCCCGAACGCGTTGTCGTTTTAACATTGAAGGCCGTACCCAGCACATGTACATACGCTCCTTCAGACTGGATGATAAATGGCCGTAAACTATCGGCAGTCACTTCAAAAAATGCTTCCCCCTGCAACGTCACTTTCCGGTGTTCTGAACTCCATGATTCCGGTATTTCAATGGTTGAATTTTCATTCAGCCGGACTCGGGTGCCATCTGTCAACGTGAACATCCGGTGTTCATCATCCATTGTTGAGTATGTAATAAATGTTTGAAAATCGTCCGGAACAGCCTGGTCTGTATAAAAAAAGTGGACAAGAGACAGCGCCGCTGCGAGCAGAATCACTGCTGCAGCCACGACCCAATTCGGCGTTGAAGATCTGAAAGGCAGGGGCTGACGGCTCTCCATAGAGAACATTGGGTTTTCAGAATGATTGTCCCGTTCTGCGCGCGTGGTTTCAGGGGATAAAAGAGACAAGTCATCCCTATTTCTGAATGTCTCCTGCACATCCTGATCAAACCTGCCGGCCAGCCATTTTTGGCCCTCTTCAGTGCCAAACCAGTCCAAGACGGTTTCTGCTTCCTCTGCAGTTGCCGTGCCGGCTAAAAACTTTTCAACTAAATGTTCATTCACGTTTCGGATTCCCTTTTGTTCTGACTATAAACAGACCACTATAAGGAGGCTTTGCAAAACTGGCTTTCTGTCCAATATTTTCGTTGGTGGAATTTTAAAAGCCTCATCCCGAACCATCGGGACTCCGCCTTTAAAATCCTGCTGAACTCTGTCGTGACCAGATTTCCTGGTTTTTCAAAGCCTCTTAAAAGTAACTACAACACCAAAAGGAAAAGTGATGCCGTTTTATTTAAAGGGGGGACTTTGAGTACCCGAAATTCCGTTTGGTTTCGCTTCGCCGGCTGTCCCGACATACCAGCTGGGAGCTTGTGCCGGCATACTTGCAGGTGATTTACCCCGACACCCCGGTCCCTGCCCCGATACAACTGTCGGGGATCTGTGCCGGCATACTTGTCGGTAGTGTGAAGAGTCCAAAGCAATGGAGCTTTCAATTCGAACAACCGGCCGGCTCAATCAATATGCCTTGTAACAAATCTTTGAACTATTTTATTTGCTTTTTGAAACTGGGAACGGACGGTGTGGACAGAGATTCCCAGATATTCAGCCACCTCCTGATTCGAATAGCCTTTCAGCCTTTTGAGTGTAAATACAAGCTTTTTACCCTCAGGCAGGGTTTTTATACCATTTTGAACTATTTTTTCCGTTTCTGAATAGATCACCTCCGCATCTGCCTGACGAGTTACCACATTTTGAGACTCGGCATATTCAAACTGACGCAGAATTCTTCTCTTATGAATTTTAACCATGTTGAGTACATGGTTGCGAAGTGCTGTGAAAAGAAAACCCCGCAGAGACCGTTCGCTATCTATCTCCTTTCTCTTGATCCATAACCGGTAAAATACATCCTGTACGGCATCCTCCGCAAGCTGATGATCTTTCAGATAGCGCCGTGCCAGTTCCAGCATTGGCTGGTGATAAATCCAATAAATTTTATCGAAAGCTTGTCTGTCGTCTTTATTCAGACGACTGACAAGGCTCCTGTCGTCCGGCAACTTCATTTCTTACTGATAAAACAAGTGATTTAAAGGGAGCTTTGAAAAACCCGGATTTTTGGTCAAGATTGAGGCCGGAGGAATTTTAAAACCGAAGCATATTGATTATATGTTAGGATTTTAAGATTCCAACAACGAAAATATTGGACAAAAAAACAGTTTTTCAAAGCCCACTTAAATAGAGTTGTCTGTAACCTTACAGAACCATCTATAAAAAACACAAATTTCAGATGAAAAAAAATTGCTGAGAGATTTCTGATCCCGCGGAGTTCTTTTTATTTCTTCGTATGGGGAACAGGAGGCTTGGCAAAACGAACAGGAGGCTTTGCAAAACCAGGAATTTTGGCTGGATTCGCTTCGTAGCCTGTCCACACACACCTGTACGGCGGCTCGTCACGACAAACCTGCCGGTGGCGCATAAAATGAGCAGCGCCAGAACAAAAATAAAACCGCAGCATAGTTATTCGAGGGTTTTATTTTTGCAATTAGGCAGAAGGCGGGAAATTAACGATTTTGCAAAACCTCTAAATGAAGTGTACCCGGGGTTATAACCCCGGCAACATGTCGGAATCAGTACGCTCTGAAGAGCGGTTCATAAACAGAATCAACCTGATAATATTCGACGCCCAGATTCATCAGCCACTCAATATCTTGTTTAGCTGCTTCCCACCTTTCTTCTTCGGTTTCTCCGGATCGGGAATACCTGAACACGTTGATTGCTGCCACAACCTTGACACCAAGGTCATTTGCCTGTCTGATCATTTCTTCATCTAAATTCCCTCCGAGTTCAAACAGATGATATAATTCACTCACATCTTCACCTGCTTCCGCCGCCTGAAGAATATCCCCGAGTCCTCTGGAAATGGATGCTTTCCCAAACAAGTATCGCTGTGCTCCGGCATCACTCAAGACGAATGCAGAGTTGAGCAGGCCGTATTTTTCCAGGACCGACTCAATCTCCATATAATCACTCTCCTCAAAGTCTCCCCCCTTGATGTCTAACATGAATCGGAT
>Ga0209487_1000485_pt1 | contig 36310 bp, 34 predicted proteins | sample Poulit2012_FD_187524 | JGI IMG/M metagenome (GOLD analysis project Ga0209487, IMG submission 187524) | Agricultural soil microbial communities from Georgia to study Nitrogen management - Poultry litter 2012 (SPAdes) (version 2) | ecosystem: Environmental > Terrestrial > Soil > Agricultural land...
GTCCACCCCGGCGTGATCTGCCGCAGCCCCACCGGCACGGGCACCTCGGCGCGGCTCGCCCTGCTGGCCGGCCAGGGCGACCTGGGTCCCGGCGACACCCTGGAGACCATCTCCCCTCGCGGCAACCGCTTCGTGGGCACCGTGCTCGGCGAGACCGTGGTCGGGGACTTCCCCGCCTGGCACTCCACGATCACCGGCTCGGCCCGGCTGATGGCCCACTCCCAGATCACCGTGGACCTGGACGATCCGCTGGTGGACGCCTCGGATCTGGAGCAGCTGCTGAGTCCGTGAGGGCGTCGAGCGCCTCAGCCGTGAGGCCCACGGACGGGCGGAAGGCTCCGAGGCGCCCCGCAGCCCGGCCGCTCACCCCGGCTCGTGCGCCTCGTGCTCGCCGTAGACCCGCACCAGCTCCTCGTAGTCGCTCGCGATCCCGCGCAGCAGGGCGGTGACCACGGACTCGATCTCCTCCGAGGTCATCGGCCCCTCGCCCAGCAGCTGCCGGTAGAAGGTCAGGGAGGCCAGGACGTCGACGGTCAGCGGCAGGTCGACGTGCTCGGCGAGATCGCCGCGCTCGCGCGCCTTGTGCAGGGTGCGGTGCACCTCCCGGCGCGGAGGATCGACCACCACCTCCATCAGCTCCTCACGCAGCTCGGGATCGCCGGTGCCCTCGGCGGTGAGCTGGGCGAGCGTGCCGGCACCGAGGCGATCGACCGCTCGGGTGACCAGCACCAGGCACTCGTGCAGATCGCACAGGGTGCAGCCGGTGTCGGGGGCCTGGAGCCGCCCCAGTCGGTCCTCGAGCACGGCCAGCACCAGGCGTCGGCGATCGGGCCAGCGGCGGTAGAGCGCCGACTTGCTGGAGCCGGCTCGGCGGGCGACGTCCTCGATCGACACCGCTCGGTAGCCGCCCTCGTCCAGCGCCTGCGCGGTCGCCGCGAGCACGGCCGCATCGATGCTCTCGTCCCGCGGACGACCACGGCCGGGGGCAGGGGTATTCATCGGGGACTCCCTCCACTAAAATAAATACGGTACGTAGCGTACCGATATTGTGAGGAGGGCGCAACGATGCCCGAGCCGAGTTCCGACCCCGCCACGACATCGACGGCGGCCACCGCGGATGCCGGGCGCGCCGCGCCGGCAGCCCGCGCCGGGCCCGCGGCCTGGATCGCCCTGGCGGTGCTGATGGTGCCGGTCTTCATGACCGCGGTCGACATGTCGGTGCTGTTCCTGGCGATGCCCACGATCGCCGCCGACCTGCTGCCCTCGGGCACGCAGCAGCTGTGGGTGCTGCACATCGGCGACATCGTCGGCGCCAGCCTGGTGCTGACCGCCGGACGCCTGGTGGACCGCTTCGGCCCGCGGCGCCTGCTGCTGATGGGGATGATCGGCTACGGCCTGGCCTCGACCCTGGCAGCCTTCGCGCCGAGCGTGGAGGTGCTGATGATCGGCCGACTGCTGCTGGGCGCCTCGGCCGTGACAGTCACCCCGGCCGGCGCGGCGCTGCTGCGTCGTCTGTTCCCCTCGGCCCGCCAGTTCTCGGTGGCGCTGGCCCTGTTCATGGCGGCCTTCTCCGGCGGGATGGCACTCGGCCCGCCGCTCGGCGGGTTGCTGCTCGAGCACTTCTGGTGGGGGGCGATCTTCCTGTTCAACGTCCCGATCGCGCTCGGCGTGCTGTGCGCCTGGTGGCTCCTGCCCCCCGTCCCCGGCAGCGGAACGGGGCGGATCGATCTGCTCAGCATCGGCCTGTCGGCCCTCGGCATCGCCGGGATCGTCTACGGCGGTCAGGAGCTCGCCGCCCTGGGGTGGTCGGCCGGCCGCGCGCTCGCCGTGGTGGGCGGCGTGGCGCTGATCGCCGGGTTCATCCGTCGCCAGCGCCGGCTTGCCGAGCCGCTGCTGGATCTGCGGCTGTTCCGCTCGGTGCCGTTCACCCTCGCCCTGATCGGCATCTGGCTGGTGATCTCGGCCAGCGCCGGGGCGGACTTCCAGTTCGCCCAGCACCTGCAGGTGGTGCTGGGGTTCTCGCCGCTGGTCGCGGGGTCGCTGCTGCTGGTGCCCGCCGTCCTGTCGATGGTGGCCACCGGCGCCGCCCCGGTGCTGCTGCGCTGGATGCGGCCGGGAGCGGCGATCGGCACCGGCGCCCTGGTGGCCGTGGCAGGAGCGGCGAGCATGCTCGCCGTGGTCACGGCCGGCTCGCAGGCGCCGACAGGCCTGCTGATCGCGGCTGCCGGCGTGTTCGCCGTGGGCCTGGCCCCGGTCTTCGCGATCGGCACCAACGTGATCCTGGCCAACGCGCCGACGGCGCAGACCGGCGCGGCCACCAGCGTGCAGGAGGTGAGCGGCAGCCTGGGCAACACCACCGGACTGGCCCTGGGCGGCACCGTGGCCTACCTGAGCTACGCGGGGACGATGCGCGAGGCCATGCCCGCCGGTCTCGAGGAGTCCGTCGCCCAGCAGAGCACCTCGACCATCGGCGCCGCCCGCGCCGCGGCCGAGGAGCTGCCGGCCGAGACCGCGGCCCAGCTGATGGAGGCGGCCACCGCCGCCTTCACCGCGGCCACCCGCGACGCCTACCTGGTGGCCGTGATCGGCGGGCTGCTGCTGGCGGTGCTGGCCTTCTGGGGGCTGCGCCATGCCCGGGTCGATGACGAGGCCGACGGGCAGACCGGGGAGGCGGTCGATGACGAAGCCGCCGAGACGGACGACGGCACGGCCGGGCAGCTGGCTGGCGACGAGGCAGGGGAGAGACTCGGCGACGACGCGGCTCGCGCAGGGACTGCCCGGCACGACGGCTGCCCGCCCGAGACGGTGGGGGCGCCGCGATGACCGAGAGCACGCCGCGAGTGCGCGTCTTCGACTCCGCCGTCGAGTCGTCGGCGTCCTTGTGGCTCGGAGAGGGCCGTATCGTGATCACCCCCGCGGTGGAGGCCGCCGAGGGCGAGTCGCTGAGCGCCTACTCGGCGCGCTTCGCCCGCGGGACGCGCGCCGAGCTCCCCGCCCCGTACCAGGAGGTGTGGGTGGTCATCAGCGGCCTGCTGCGCCTCGGCAGCGCCGGGGCCGTGGTCACCGCCGGCCCCGGACAGTTCCTCCACGTCCCGCAGGATGCGCCCGGTCATGTCGAGGCGCTGGAGGCCACGGTGCTGGTGAGCGTCTCCGTGCCCGCCCACTGAGCTCCGGCCGGTCCGGCCGCCGGGTCGGCGGTCCGGTCGCTGCGGCGGTGGATGCCGAGGTCGGTGCGACCGGGCGCCAGGTCCGGGTGCAGAGCACGCAGCTGCGCGGGGTAGTCTCCGTCGCGCAGGCGGCGATACGGCTGACTCGGCTCGGCGTCGATCCCGGCGATCCGATCCACCAGGCGCCGGGTCTCGTGCTCGACGGCCTCGGCGCCGAGGCCGTCGGCGTCGTGTATCACGTGCAGGTCCAGCACATCGATGCCGACGTACCAGAGGGCGCCATGAGTCAGGGGAACAGCAGCGAGTCCAGGTTGCCGCTGACCCCGCGCGGGCCGATCGTGCGCTCGTCGTCCCCGGCGGTGACCACCACGAGCGCCCGGCGCCGGGTGAGCCCGCCGTCGCCGTACCGACGTGGCAGGCCGAGCTCCGGGTCGAGCTCGCCATCGTAGGCGAAGCCGTAGGTCAGCACGCGGTCCAGCCAGCCCTTGAGGATCGCCGGAGGGCCGTACCACCACAGCGGGAACTGGAGCACCAGCAGCTCGGCCTTCGCGACTTTCTCGTGCTCGGCTCGCACGTCCGGCGCGGCCTGCCCACGGGTGTAGGCCTCCCCGGCGAGCTCGGCCAGGTTGCCCGGGCGACCGACGGGCTCGCCCAGGTCGTGCTCGCCGAGCACTGGATCGAAACCCTGGGCGTACAGGTCCGAGGTCGCCACATCGCGGCTGCGGGACATGGCCTGGACGCCGGCGCGGAACAGGTGTCCGCTCAGCGACTGGCGCCGGGGATGAGCGAGCACCCACAGGGCGGAGCCGGGGATCGGGGGATGGTCGACGGTCATGAGAGTCCTCCAGGGGTGAGGCGGGTGGTGCGGAGCGCAGGGTCGCTCCGGCGATCAGATCCCAGTCCATCCCCTCGAGGCGAGACGGAGAATATTGGAAGCTCCAGGATCCATGTGTTGTCGTCTACCCTTGCGGTGTGGACACCCTCACCGAAGTGCTCGACAACATCCGCTCCTCGGGCGCCTTGATCGACCAGAGCCTGCTCGCCCCGCAGTGGAGCATCCGTGTCGAGGCCGGTTCCTCGATCACCGTCGCCACCCTGCTCGGCGGGACCGGCTGGATCCACCAGGAGGGATCAGCTCCCGTCCCGCTGGGCACCCGAGATCTCGCGATCCTCACCGGGCACGGCCCGATCCTCCTGAGCAGTGACGCCAGCAACTGTGCGGAGCCCTCCTGCGTCGTGACGGCCGACGGGTCGTGCTCCGATGCACAGGGCAATCCGCTGTCGGAGGAGCGCGTGGGCCTGGGCGGCGGAGTCGGCCGGGAGCGTCTCGGGGCGGAGGGCGTGCTGCTGACCGGGACGTTCCCGACCTCGGGCAGGATCGCGGAGCGGCTGTTGAGCGCCCTGCCGTCCGCGGTGGTCGTCCCGCGCGAGCATCAGAGATCGCGTGCGCTGGACGTCCTCGAGGCCGAGCTCGGGAACCGAGGGCCCGGCCAGCAGGCGGTGCTCGACCGACTGCTCGACCTCCTGCTGATCGGGGCTCTGCGGGATTGGTTCGCCCTCCCGGAGGCCTTCGCACCCGCCTGGTACGGAGCTGCCGGTGACGCGGTCGTCGGCCCCGCGCTCAGCGCCCTGCATGCGGACCCGGCCCACGAGTGGACGGTTGAATCCCTCGCCCGGCGGGCCGGGGTCTCCCGGGCGACGTTCGCCCGACGCTTCGCCGAGGTCATGGGTGAGCCGCCGATCTCTTACCTCGCCGGATGGCGGCTGTGCAAGGCGGCAGACCTCCTCGAGGACAGTGATGACACCCTCGAATCGATCGCACGCCAGGTCGGCTACTCGAGCGCCTTCGCTCTCAGCGCCGCGTTCACCCGCGAATTCGACATGCGACCCAGCCGCTATCGGGTGATCGCTCGTTCCCGGTCGGCACCGTCCGGCCCACATGCTGCACCAGTGCTCGGCTCCCTCACGGGTCACCGCTGACCTGGAGGGCTCGCCGTGGGGCTCATCGGGTCTGGTGCCTGTATCCCACGCGTGAGGGACATGCAGCTACTCTAAAATTCTTAGAGAAGCTGAGAGCTGAGGGTTCCCGACGCGGGTTCGCCGAGCCCCTCCAGGAGAGGATCGGCCGCACGCCGGGGCACCAAAGCGGTTGCGAAACCCCAGGCAGAGACGCCTTTCAGAGGGTGCTCGGTGCACGGAGGGGTGCGGGGTGCGGCAGTGTTCCGGAGTGCTTCGCCGACACGAAATGACTGGAAGCCGGGCGTTGCGAGTAGTTTCGAGTAGACCCAAGAGGGCGCCACCTGCCCCGAGGACCGGGGCCCGGGCATCCCGCTGACCTGAGACCGAGCTACCGGCGGCGATGGTCACCACGCGCGGTCCCCGTCGGCAGCGGGCGGGGACCTGCGCCCTCGAGCCCCCGTGGCCGGAGAACGTTCAGCCGGACCCGGACTCCGTCCCACCGCCGAGCGCCTCGTCGACCGCGGCGCGGAGCACCCTCACGGCGACGCCCAGCTCGATCCGTTCCTGTTCCAACCGGTCACCGGTCTGGGACAGCTCGTCATGGAGGGCCTGCTCCTGCGCGGTCAGGCGCGAGGTGGCGACCACGGGCCGGGCCTCGGCGGGCACCGTCAGCTCCCTGAAGCTCGCGATGGTGGCCCGATCCATGAGCACGCTGCGGACCGCGGGGTGATGGTGGCGGGCGCGATCGAGGATGCGGAACCCGTCGGCGTCGATATCGCCCCAGTAGACGACGGGGACGGACTGCACCCAGGGCACCTCGAGCAGCTCGGGCACCGCGTAGCCGGCGCCGCTGAGGGCGACGGTCCCGGGGAGGTCCGGCAGCACCTGCACCGTCTCGGAGTTCTCGCAGATGATCACCACACGCGGGGCCAGCCCCGTCCCGGCCAGCTCGGCGAGGTCGATCCGGGAGGCCCGCGGGAATCCCGGACCGGAGCGGGCGCGGCGCAGGTCGGGATCGAGCACGAGCAGGTCGTGGAACACGGGGGCGGGCGCGAGCCCCAGCTCGGGGGAGGTGTCGGCGCGGGCGGCGACCACCAGACGCCCCACCAGCGATCGGTGCTGCTGCAACCATTTGGTGTGCATACCCGGCAGGGGGACCTGGCGGATGCGCAGACCGGAGTCGGGATGGGTGAGGAACCAGGCCGCGGCACGGATCGCGAGCTCGGCGTCGATATCCGGGATCCGCAGCCACTGGGCGCGCACGCGGCTGACCGCCCCGGCGATCTCGCGGCGCAGCTCCTCGCTGCCGTGCGGTGAGGCCCCGGCCAGAGCAGACACCGCCGTCTCGTACCGGGCGGAGAGCCGCTCCCACTCTCGCAGGCTCGAGGTCCCGGCGCAGCGGCACAGGGTCCGGGCGCCTCGGGCGCTCCAGCGCACGGGCAGACGCTGGGTGCCCAGCTGCGCCCAGCGGCGCGTTTCCCAGTGCACGTGCTCGGCCAGGTGCTCCGGCACCGCCTGCCAGCGGGCGATCCAGTCGGCCACGCCCGCGGGATCGGCGAGGGCCGCCGCGGCCGACGGCGCCCGCAGCGGCACCGAGATCTCGGCCTCGGCCGGCGCATCGAGCCAGGCCGGCACGGACCGCTCCCATCGCGTCGCGAGGGTTTGCTGGACGTCCTGCGGGGTCCTCACTGCGAGGCCCCGTCGGCAGGATCAGCGGCCGCCTCCGGGGCATCCTGGTCACCCTCGTCCTCGTCGTCCGGCTCCGTGAACATCACGGCCGACAGCCTCGACTCGTTGCCCGTGGGGTTGGCGACCACGGCGGCCCCGCCCACGTACTGCTCGATCGTCTGGAGCATCTTCAGCGGGGTCGCCAGCAGCAGCTGGAATCCGAAGGAGCGGAACACCTCGAGACCGGCCCGGGTGAAGTGGATGTCGGTCTTGTCGAAGGCCTCGTCGAGCACGACCAGCCCGTAGGGCGGGGTCCCGGCGGCGGCATCGGTGAGCTGATAGCGCAGCGCCGCCGCCAGGCAGAAGGTCACCAGGCGCTGGCGCTGCCCGCCGGACCGGCCGTCGGAGCCGCGGTAGACGTCGATCGGGGTGCCGGACTCGTCGAGCTCGCGGGCCTCGAACTCGACGTGCAGGCGGGTGTCGAGCACGCGTCGCTGCCAGGACCTGTCGGTGGTCTCGGCCGAGCCCAGCCGGCGCAGCAGCGCATCCATGCGGGCGTAGCGCGCCTCGGCCTCCTCGATCGTCTCCTCCTGCTGGTGGAAGGCACCGTGGGTGATGTCCAGCAGCTCCTTGAGGAAGGTCTTGACCTCCTCGGTGTGCTTCTGCTGCGCCACCAGGGTGAGCCAGGTGCGGCGCTCGGTGTCGAAGGGGGTGGCACGCAGGGACTCGTTGACCGGGGCCAGGCGCTGGTGGACGTCGCGGATGGCCTGGCTGATCACCGCGCGCAGCTGTCCGATGTTGTTCTGCGACTGGGTGCGCAGCAGGTCGCGGAAGCGGTGCTCGAACTCCGGCAGCCGGTCGGCCTCCAGCCGGGCCAGGATCGCCAGGAAGTCCGGGGTGGCGGCGATGTCGTCGACCAGGTTCGCCGAGCGCTCCGCCCAGCGGGTGAGGTAGCTCGATCGGGCGGTGGCCAGCGCCGATTCGCTGGAGCGGATGGTGTCCCGGGCGGCGTCGAGGTCGTCGCGGATCCCGGTGGACACCGAGATCATCGCCTCCGGGAGGTTCTGCCGGGTCACCCGGCGCACCCGCTGGGTGCGGGATTCGAGCTCGGCGCGGTGGCCCGGGTCCAGGGCGGCTCCCTGGAGCCCCTCGCGGGCCCGGGTCAGATCCTCCTCGGCGGAGGAGGCGGCCTGTTCGAGATCGCGGTGGGCGTCCCGGGCCTGCTCGTAGTGCTCCTGCGCGCGGCCGTTCTCCTGGACCGTCCGGCGCAGGGTCTCCTCGAGCTGGGCGAGATCGGTATCGGCCAGCAGGGCCGCGCGGCGCTCGCTCAGAGCCTCCAGGCGCTGGGCGGCATCGGTCTGGTCGAGGTCGTCCCAGCTCACCTCGAGCAGCCGGGCCAGGTCCACGGACCGGCCCTCCTCGGCGCGGCGCTGCTTCTCCAGCTGGGCCAGGGCCCGGTCGCGGCGCTCGAGCTCGCGCTCGGCCTCGGCGAGCTGGGCGCGTTCGGCCTCGAGCTTGGCGGTGTTGTCGGTGCCGATGATCCAGCGGGAGCGGTCATCGATGCGGAACCGGTCGTCCTTGACGTGCTGATCGCGGTTCTTGATCTGCCCGGCCCGGGTCAGGGCGCGTTCGTGACGGGCGAGCTCGGCCACCTCGTCGACCAGCACGTGGGGGTGGCTGCGGGCGATGCGTCGGCGCAGCCAGGCGCGGAAGGGGGACTCGGCCAGTTCGAGCACCGAGAGCACGGTGCCTTCGCCCGCGCGACCGTCGTGCTCTGCGTGATCGTGCTGCTCGGCACCGCGCACCCGCTCGTAGGAGATCCGGGTGCCCCAGTGACGGCCCTCGACCGTCTCGGCCACCACCGGGTAGAGCCGGTCGGGGACCAGGATCGTGGAGGCCAGGCCGTGCAGCAGGCGCTCGATGGCTCCCTGCCAGGAGGGGTCGCGCACGTTCATCAGTTCGCCGGCGAAGGGCAGCGCCGAGGGGGCGACCCCGGCGGCCCGGGCCAGCTGGTCCCGGACCTCGACCAGGCGGAAGGGCAGGTTCGAGCGGCGATCGCGCAGGGAGATGATCTCCTGTTCGGCCTCGGAGATGCGGCGCAGGGCCTCACCCCGGGCCACGTGCTCGGGCCCCGCGGCCTCCGTGAGCCGCGCGATCTCCTGCTCGATCCGCTCCTGCTCGCGGTGCACCAGACCGTGGGCGGCGGCGAGATCGGCGGCGCTCTCGGGGATCGGGGAGCCGAGCCGCTCCAGCACGGGCAGCAGGCGGGCGATCTGCTGGGCGATGCGCTCCGTGCGGGCGCGCGCATCCTCGAGATCGCGGTCCAGCAGCTCCAGGGCGGCGCCGCCGCGGGCATCGAGCGCCTGCCGGGCCTCGCTCTCGGCGCGGCGGGCATCGGCCTGCCCGCGCAGAGCCCGTTCCCGCTCGTGCAGGGCGACCTCGACCTGCGAACGGGCGGCGGTGAGATCCTGCTCGGCCAGTTCGGCCAGCAGGGTGAACCGGAAGGCGTCGACGGACTCGTGGAGCTCGACGAGGCGGTCGCGCTGCGCGCAGGCGGACCGGTGGGTCGTCCAGAGCTCGCGCTGGGGCCGCAGCACCTCGACCTGCTCGCGGGCGTCGACCACGGTGGCGTGGGCGTCCTGCAGGGCTCGGAAGTGCTCGACGGCCTGCTCGGCGAGGTCGAAGGTCTCGGGCCGGTCGAGCATGAAGTCTCGCAGCAGGTTGTCCAGCGAGGTCAGCGACTTCGCGGACTGGGTGCGGTGCAGCAGCCGCTGGGCGGCCTCGCTGCCGATCCCGGTGGCGCGCCGCAGCTGCACCCCGAACTTCGTGTACGTCTCCGAGGCCACCAGCGGGGACAGCCCGCGCTTGAGCCGCCGACGGTCGATGCCGGAGCGGGAGAGCTCGAGCACCTCGGACAGCTCCACCGCCCGGTCGAACAGGAGGAAGGCGGTGCGCAGGTCCGCTGAGGCGGCCGAGCGTCCCGCCACGTGCAGGACGCGCAGGGCGGTGACGACCTTTCCGGCGGCGTCCTCGAAGGTCAGCGCGATCCCGGAGACCGTCGGGCCGGGGCGCAGGTAGCCGGGCCGGACCTCGCCGGTCTCGGCGTCGGCGTGCTTGCGGTAGGCGCCGCGCACGTAGCTCATGGGGGAGCGGTCGCGGTCGCCGACGGGTCCGTCCTGCGCGGCGGCGTTGAAGCGGGCCTCCCCGGGGCGGATCAGCACGGCGGTGATCGCATCGAGCACGGAGGACTTCCCCGATCCCGACTCCCCGGTCAGCAGCAGTCCGCCGCGTGGGACGGGCAGGTCGTGTCCGCCCTCGAAGGTGCCCCAGTTGTGCAGCTGGAGGCGCGAGAGCCGCATCTGCCCCAGATGCTCGCGGTCAGCACCCTGGGACTCGGGGTGGTGGCCGGTGCCGGGCGTGCCCGAGCCGGGGTCACCGAGGCCGTCGAGCCCGTCCGTCTCCGGGGCCGTGCCGGGCACGTCGGCGCCCGGGACGTCGATCTCCAGCTGTGTCATCAGCTCTCCTCCTCGGCGTCGTGGGCCGGGTCCGCGTCGTCGACCGGGTCCGCGTCCTCGGCCGGCTCGGTCTCCCCGGCCGGGTCGGTTTCGTCGGTGGAGTCGGCCTGGTCGGCGTCCTCCTGCGGGGCCGACGGGCCGCCCTGCTCGCGCAGGCGCTCGTACTCGGCCTCGATCCCGCCGATCACGTCGGGGGTGAGGATCAGCGCGAGGATCGAGGAGACCTCCCAGCGTTCCTCCGTGTCCGTCCTCAGCAGGATCGACCAGTCCCGCATGCGCTTGACGCTGGCGGTCAGGCGCTTGGTGAAGGCCGCCTCGTCGGTGCCCGTCGAGGGCGCGTAGGCCCGCATGTGGGCGTCGATCTCCTCGCGGCCCACCACCGCGCGCTCCTGCTGCGCCGCGCCCTGCAGCAGCAGGTGGCGCAGGTGCAGCAGGAGTGCGGAGTCGATGAAGCTCAGCGGCGCGGTGCGCAGCACGCTGGGCACGGCGCGATCGAAATCGGGGTCCGGGGTGAGGTTGCGGGAGAAGGCCACCTCGGAGTCCGCGTCGATCGCGAGCTCCAGCAGCAGGTCCCCGAGGTGTCGACGGACCACGGCCTCGTGGGCGAGCAGCGTGGACCACAGCACGGGATCGTGCTGATGGGACAGGTACGGGCCGCGCAGCAGGGCCACCAGGACCCGCCGCACGTCCAGGGGCAGGGTCCCCGGGTCGCCGGGCCACAGCTCGACGCGGGCGTCCTCTGCGGTCGGGGCGGGCTGGGGAGCCTGCTCCCAGTGATCGAGGTCAGACACGGGCGGCCTCTCCGATGGGCTGGGTGAAACGGTACGCGGGAACCCGGGCGGCGCGCGAGGCCGGGGCGGGGGAGACGGAGCGGCCTGGGCCCGACTCCTGCGGGACCCAGCTGACCAGCTCGGCAGCGTCCTCGAGCGGCTCCCCGTGACGATGAGCCAGCACGAGCAGCCCGACCACCGAGGCCAGGCCCTGGGTGGCGGGATGGGCCGCGAGCACCTCGGCGATCGTCGCCGAGCTGCGCGTGGCGAGCACGGCGTCGACCGCATCGGTGAGCTCGACCATGTCGATCTCGGATTCCCGGATCGTCGCGCGCAGCGCCTCGAGGTCGAGCACCGCGGTCCGGGCGTGCTCCAGGGAGTCCTCGGCGGTGCGCTCGGAGGGGGACAGCAGCCGCAGCTGCCCGATGGAGCGGGGCGTGAAGGTGGACAGGGTCAGGTCGATGCCGAGCTTGGTCTGCGGGCGCACGCTCGGGGCGATCGCCAGGCCCAGGCGCTGCGGGCGGCGCAGCCGGTCGGCCAGGGCTCGGAACTCCTCGAACTGGCGGGACCGGACGAACTCGCGCAGCGATCGCGACAGATCGATCATCGCGTGGCGCACCTGATGGGACTCGCGCTGGAGACGGGAGAGGTAGGACTGCAGGTACCGCAGCCGGTCCGGCCCGAAGGCCGCCGCGAACGGCCGGGAGGCCAGGGCGTCGACGGCATCGTTGAAGCGCGCCTCCTGGACCGGGTCGATGAGCATGCTGTGGAACGCGGCGAAGGAGCGGCCGGCCTCGGATCCCTCGATCGAGTCGACCCCCAGGAACAGCTGGTCCAGGATCTCGCCCTGGGGGCCGTCGTGCTCGACCAGGTCCAGACGCAGTCGGCGGTGGAGCCGTTCGAGCTCGCCGCGCACGCGGCTGAAGTCGGAGGGGACGTCGTGGGCCAGGGCGTAGAGCTCCTCGGCCGCCTCCAGGGCCTGGTGCTCGGGCAGCGGCTCCGCGCCGAGCTCGAGGATGGTCTCGATCTGCGCGGTCAGGCGCTCCTGCTCCTGCCTCAGGGTCTCGATGCGGCGGGCGGAATCGGGGTCGGTCTCCCGGGCCAGGGCACGCAGCCGATCCGACAGCAGCGCCAGGCGGGAGCTGGTGACCGCCTCGCGCGGGGCCTGCACCTGGTCCAGGATCCGCAGCGCGCTGTGGGCGGCCTCGGTCAGTGAGAACTCCTCGGTGCGCTCCTCCCGGGAGGCACGACGGGAGAGGAAACCCTGCTCCACCCAGGTCGCGCAGTACTTCTGCGCCGTGCGCGGCAGGTCGATCCCGTGCAGCCGCAGCTCCTCGAGATCGCCCGTCAGCAGGTCGTACAGGTCCGCCGCCGTGCGTGTGCGCACCTCCGCCCCCAGGTGCGCGGCCAGCAGACCCAGGGTGATCGGGGCGTGGTCGGTGCGCAGCAGCTTCAGCACCGGGGAGGCCTCGAACATGTCCCGGTTCTCGAGGGCCCGCGATACTCCGGACATCCGGTGGCCTCCTCGCGTGGTCGATCGCTGCTGGATACGGGACCAGGGTACGGAGGGGCGGGGACGAACGGGGACGGGATCCGTGGGCGAGGGCACGGCGGACTCCTCTGCCCCGGTGCCGCGAGCACTGCGCGCCAGCAGGTTACGCGCCGGCAGGCGGCCCGGTGGGGGAGCCGTAGACCGTCTCGTACTCCGCGGAGACCAGCGGCCAGATCCGCTCCCGACCGTCGTCGGTCGTCTCCACGCCCTGGGCCATCGTCCCCTCGAGCACGAACTCGTGGACGATGGTGCGGCCGGACTGGTCCGTGCGCCCCTCGGGATCCACCAGGCGCAGGGCGACCCGGTGCCCGCTGCGCCGGCAGGTCTCCGGCTGCTCGTCGAGACCGCAGAAGGCGTCCTCGTAGGCCGGCAGAGGGTCGGCGTGTCCGGCGGTGCGGAGGAAGCTGAAGCCCCAGGTGCGTCCGCGGGTGGCCCACAGCAGGCTCATCGTCGGCTCCTCAGCAGCACCCCGTCGCGCTCACCCTGCTCGAGGTCCATCTTGAAGCGGGTCAGGATCGCCGTCAGCGTCTGCTTCTTCGCCAGGGCCTGGGCGTTGACCGTCCTCAGCTTCTCCCCGGCTAGGTTCGCGGCATCGGTGACCGCATCCTTGGACAGGGAGGTGCTCAGGATGGTGGCGACCACGCCCACGGGCCCGGGCAGCCGCAGCACCTTGGTTCCCAGCATCGTCAGCGCGATGGCCGGGGCACCGACCGCGGTGGCCTTGCCCAGCAGCTGCTCGGCGACCTTCCGGGGCACCTCCGTGGTCTGCGCCCATCTCACGTGCCGTTCGAAGGGGAGCACGGAGGCCAGCGGCAGCAGCAGCTCGAGGCCGATGCGCTGGCCGACGTCGATCCGCTCGGCCTCGAACTTCGCCGAGGACAGGATCAGGAAGTCCTCGCCGACGGCCAGGGCGTCATCACCCTGGACCAGCTCACCGATCGTCTCGCGCAGCTCGCCCAGGTTCTCGGCGGCCTTCTCGACCAGCAGCGCCTTGAAGTCGGCGACGGTCATCTCCGGCAGCAGATCGGCCTTGGTCAGGGCGACCATCCAGATCCGGGGGAACTGCACCAGCGGCTTGCCGTCCTCGAGCAGATCGTCCTTGAGTGAGAGCAGGCCGTTGCGGAAGTTCGCGAACAGGGTGTTGAGGTATCGCTCCTCTTGGCCGGCGTGATCGAGCAGCTTCTGCCCGTCGACCAGCAGCAGGGCGACGTCGGAGACCAGCAGGGAGCGGAAGGTGTCGATGCGGCGCCGGGCCTCCTCGGCGCCGCTGACATCCTGCTCGAACCATTCGCCCGGGTAGTCGTGCCACACGATGCTCAGCGCATCCATGGGCATCGCTTTCTTGGCCTTCGCCTCCAGGGGCTCCTTCAGCGAGAGCGAGAAGCGGTGCGGGACGGCTCGGAAGCGGGTGGCCTGCGGGACCTGCGCGGAGCTGCGCATCCGGTAATAGTTCTGCAGCAGCCGGTGGCCCTGGCCGACGTCTTCGGCGACCACCCGGAACTGGTGGTCCTTCGCGTACGAGGGCTCCTGGGTGGCACCGAAGAAGGAGGAGAGCAGCACGGTCTTGCCGCTGCCGCTCTCCCCGAACACCGCGATGTGCTGTTCCTTCTTCCGGGTCTTGGCCATGATCGGAGGGTACGGGACTTGCGCGTGCAGCAGTGCGTGCACGAGGAGCGTGCCCGAAGGAGGCGTTGCCGCTCGAGCCGGGCCGTGCCAGCCTTGCGGCATGTGCCGCAACATCCGCCCGCTCCACAACTTCGAGCCCCAGGCCACCTCCCAGGAGGTGCATGACGCCGCGCTGCAGTACGTGCGCAAGGTCAGCGGGATGACCAAGCCCTCCCAGGCCAACACCGATGCCTTCGACCGCGCTGTCGCCGAGATCGCCCACGCCACCGAGCATCTGCTGGGGGAGCTGGTGACCTCTGCCCCGCCGAAGGACCGGGAGGTCGAGCGGGAGAAGGCGCGGGCGCGCCGCGAAGCGGTTCTCGACCACGAGGGCCTCCTGAGGTGATGATGCATCGACCCCGCGGGGTGTTCGCGGGACTGGCCACGCTCGATGTCATCCACCGCGTCGATGCGCCTCCCGGGGCCGATGAGAAGATCACCGCCCTCTCCCAGTTCGTGGCCGCCGGCGGACCGGCCGCGAACGCCGCGGTGACCTTCGCGGCGCTCGGCGGGCACGCGGTGCTCCTGACAGCTCTGGGATGCAGCCCGATCGCCCGGGCCATCAGCACCGAGCTCACCGAGCACGGGGTCGAGGTCATCGACGTCGCTCCTGATCTGGAGGGCGGCGCCCCGGTGTCCGCCGTGACCGTCCTGGCGGCGACGGGGGAGCGCTCGGTGGTGGGCGGCGACGCGGCGGGGATCCGGGCCCCGGCGCCGGCACCGCAGCTCGTGCGTGAGATGCTCACGGGGGCCGAGGTCGTCCTCCTCGACGGGCACCACCCCGAGCTCGCCCGGGCCGTGCTGTCCGCCGCGCAGGAGGACAGGCTGCCGACGGTTCTGGACGCCGGGCGGTGGAAGCCGGTCATGGAGGAGCTGGTGGGGGCGGCGACCGACGTGGTCGCCTCGGCCGACTTCCGCACTCCCGGCGCTGCGACCTCTCGCGCGACGGCAGCGGAACTGGTGGCCCGAGGTGCCCGGGCGGCAGTCACGACCGCGGGGCCGGACCCGGTGTGCTGGTGGAGCGGCGAGGCGCAGGGCGCCGTCGAGGTGCCGCAGGTCAGAGCCGTCGACACCCTCGGGGCGGGGGACGTGTTCCACGGCGCCTATGCCTACGCCCTGGCGACAGGGCTGGACCTCGACGGGCGGATCGCCTTCGCCGCTGAGGTCGCTGCCACCCGCTGCGTGATGGTGGGCCCGCGCAGCTGGCTCAGCGCGATCGCTGAGGTGCCGCTGGGACGTGGCCAGCGCTGACGTCGTCGGCCTCCGCGTGCCCGCGCTCTGGAGACGGTGCGCGGTAGGTGCGCTCGTGCGGGACCGTGCGCTCAGACAGGGCCCGAGATCAGCAGGGGACCGGCACCTCGGTCGCGGCCTGCGCGGCCACCTCGGCCCGCACCTGCTGGCGACGGTGCACGAGGTAGGACCAGCCGGCGATGCCCAGGCCCAGGAGGGCCAGGACGACGCCGGTCCAGGCGGGGGCCAGCAGGCCGAAGCCGGCGGCGAGCACGGCGGCGCCCAGTGCTGCGCCCAGGGAGTTGCCGATGTTCAGCGCAGAGTGGTGCAGAGCGGCGGCGAGGGAGGGCGCGTCGGGGGAGGCATCCATGAGGAACAGCTGCAGCGAGGGGCCCAGCAGCTGGGAGGCCACGGCGACGATGAACAGCAGGATCATCCCGGCGATGGCCTGGTGGGCCACCAGTGCGAAGACGGCCAGGGTCAGCGCCATGCCCAGCAGGCCCAGGAAGATGGTTCCGTAGATGCTGCGGTCGGCCAGGCGCCCGGCCACGATGTTCCCCACCGTCATGCCGACACCGAAGATGAACAGCGCCAGCGGTACCGCTGCTTCACCCAGGCCCAGCACGCCCGGGACGATCTCGCCGATGTAGCTGTAGACGGCGAACATGCCGCCGAAGCCGATGGAGCCGATGCCCAGGGCGAACCACACCTGGATGCGGCGCAGGGCCTGCAGCTCCCCGCGGATCGATCCGGTCGCTCCCGCGTTCTCGGGCTCGGGGACCAGGCGCCAGATCGCCAAGGTGGTGGCCGCGGCGATCACCACGACGATGACGTAGGCCGAGCGCCAGCCGACGATCTGCCCGAGCGCCGTGGAGGCCGGCACCCCGACCATGGTCGCGATCGTCAGGCCCAGCATCACCAGAGATACCGAACGAGCCCGCCGGCCGGGAGGTGAGAGCCGTGCGGCGACCAGGGAGGCGACACCGAAGTAGGCGCCGTGGGGCAGCCCCGCCAGGAAGCGGGCCGAGGCCAGCACCGTGAAGTCCGGCGCGATCGCCGACAGCAGGTTCCCCACCCCGATCAGGGCGATCAGCAGCACCAGCAGCCGGGCGCGCGGGATCCGCACGGCGGCGATCGTCACCAGCGGGGCCCCGATCACCACGCCCAGGGCGTACAGGGTGATCAGCATGCCGGCCTGCGGGATGGACACGGCGAGGTCTCGGGCGATCTGCGGCAGCAGCCCCATGCTGGCGAACTCGGTGGTGCCGATCGCGAAGGCGCCCAGCGACATGGCCAGGATGACCAATCGGAGGCGGCCGGGGGACAGCGGGGCGGTGGGCGTTGAGGAATGTGAGGTCACAGAAGCTCCAGCGCGGGGAACGGGGAGGGGAACGCTGCCGACGCTGGAAGCGGTGAGGACGGATCGATCCTATCGGCGGGTACCAGGGCGAGGCCAGGGGAGGTGAGGGATCTTCCTGCGGGGAGGCTGTCCCCGTGTCGGCGTGCGGACGCACCGTGGTGCCCTGCGGAAGGCTCGACGGCACGGCGGACGAACCCGATACTGTGCAGAGGAGCCGGCCGCAGCCGCCCGGCACCCGCGCGCCCGATGATTGCGCGCGTGGGTCCTCGACACGATGGGACGCACCATGGAACACATCACCGTCGCGGGCCGCCCCGAGCCCATCCCCGCCTCTGAGGTCGCCGCGAGGCTCCTCCGACAGCGGCTGGAGACCGTGCGCGAGGAACGCGGAGCCGACGCGGCCGACGCCCTCGAGGCGCTGATCGGCGCGCGGCTCGGAACCCTCCTGGAGGAGGGCAAGCCGAGCATCGACGTGGCGAACATGAAGGCCGTCGTCGACTACGCGGAGATCCCCGAGGAGGAGGACAACGCCTCGGGCGTCGAGCGTGCGCTGCGCGGGGTCAAGGACAAGCTCGCCCAGCGGGGCGGGATGCGCTAGGGGTCGAGCATGGGCGGACGCCCTCGCCGGGCCGAGTGTCCGGCGCCTCGCCGGGCCGAGTGTGCGGCGCCGGGGAACTTCTGCACTACACAGGCTCGCTGCGACGCAGAGCGCCGCAGCGGCTCTCCTGAGTGCATTTTCCCCCCAGCCCCCACTCGAGCAGGATGATGGGCGCCTCACCGGTATCGCGGACGGGACCGACGCAGTCGTCTCCACCATCGGCGTCACCGGGCGCGGTGGCGACCCGTGGAGGGTGGACCACGCCGGGACCCTCGCCCTGCTGGATACCTCGCTCTCCGTCGGGACGAGTCGCTTCGCCTTCGTGAATGTGCTGCATGCCGAGCAGATCGCCGCGGATCTCACGCACGCCAAGGCCGCCTTCGCCGCCGCTCCGCGCCACCGACCACCACCTGATCGTGAACGCTTCGGGATGTTTCTCCGACCTCGGCACCTATCTCACGATGGCCAAGCGGGGCGTCGCCCTCGTGATCAGCGGCAGGCGGGCACAGATCTCTCCGATCGATGGCGCCGACCTCGCGACACCGATCCGCGAACAGCTCGAGAACGGCACGACAGGGGACCTGGACGTCGGCGGGCCGCGGACGTCCACCCATCGCGAGGTCGCCGAACTCGCCTTCACCACCCTGGATCGAACGCCCCGCATCGTGTCGATGCCGGTGCGGCTGGCCTGTATCGGCCTCGCCCCGGCGCGCATGGTCGCCCCTTCGGCCGCCGGGCTCGCCACCTTCCTGCTGGCCGGGCTCGGGCAGGACACCGCCGCCCTGCCCTACGGCCACTGCCTGCTCGCCGACCACTTCCAGCAGCTCACTGCCCAGGAGGAGGCGAGGATGCGGTGAACCCGGCCGTGTCGGGCTCGAGATCCGACAGGTCGAGCACGACCCGGTAGCGCACGTCACCCCGGGCGAGTCGCGCGAAGGCATCGTCGATGCGCGAGGAGGGCAGCAGCTCGATGTCAGCGCCCACCCCATGTGCGGCGCAGAACTCGAGCATCTGCGCGGTCCCGGCCATCCCTCCACTGCCGGCCGAGGTGAGCTTCCGCCGCCCCATGAGCAGGGACAGGGTCTCCAGCGAGATCGGCCCGAGGTAACCGACCTGGGACAGGGTGCCGTCGAGCGTGAGCAGTTCGAGCAGGGGTGCGAGATCGTGCGCCACGGCCACGGTGTCCAGGACGACGTCGAAGCTCCCGCGCGCCCGGGTCATCGCCACCTCGTCAGTGGACACCAGCAGGTGGTGCGCGCCGAGGCGACGGGCGTCGTCGGCCTTGGCCGCAGAACGGCTGAGCACGGTCACCTCGGCGCCGAGAGCCACCGCCAGCTTGACGGCCAGATGGCCCAGACCACCGAGCCCCACCACTGCCAGGCGCGTCCCGGAGCTGACGGCGAGGGCCCGGAGCGGTTCCCAGACGGTGATCCCCGCGCACAGCAGCGGGGCCGCCGCTGCGGGGTCCAGTCCGGGGGGCAGATGATGGGCGAACTCCTCGCGCACGACGAGCTCGCGGGCGAAGGCACCGCGGGTCGGCGTGCCGTCGTGGCGGTCGACGCCGCCGTAGGTCAGCGTCGGGAACTCCCGGCAGTAGTTCTCCTGACCTGCCGTGCACATGTCGCAGCGGAGGCAGGCGTCGACGATGTTGCCGACGGCGACGGTGTCGCCGACTGCGAATCGAGTCACCTCCGTGCCGACCTCGGTCACGGTCCCGGTGCACTCATGCCCCGGCACGAACGGGTCCTCGGAGCTCTCGGCGCCGGCGGTTCTCTGCGCGTACTCATGCAGTGCGTGCAGGTCGCTGTGGCAGACGCCGCAGTAGTCCACGCGCAGGGCGATGTCCTCCGGGCGCAGGTCGCGCCGCTCCAGCTCCACCATGTGCAAGGACGCAGGTCCACGCGCGGCCCATCCTCGAGTTCTTCTCATGCGTCACCTCTCAAGCGAACAGATTGGTTGGTCGGTTCCAGACTGCAGCTCGCCATTCACGAATGATGTTCACGACGTCATCCAGGTGGGATTCCAGGAGGAAATGCCCGCCGTCAAGGAGTTCGATGCGCGAATTCGGGGCGTCCCGACGAAACGCCGTGGCGCCGGCCGGACCAAAGATTTCATCGTTCTTCCCCCAGACGGCCAACACGGGGACGCCGGACGTTCGCAGCCAGACATGGACCTGCGGGTACAGCGCGCGATTGCTGGCGTAGTCGGCGAACAGGGCAAGCTGCGCTCGATCGACGCCGGGCCGAGCCATCTGCGCGATGTCGTGCTCCCACGCATCGGGGGCGACGGTCGTGACGTCGGGAACCCCGTGCGTGTACTGCCACTCGATGGCTTTGCGTTCAAGCGCTGGTCGAAGGGCTTTTGCGGTGGAGGCCGAGCGATTGTCGCCGTAGTCCCATATCGGCTTCCAGAACTCCGGGACGAATCCCTCGTCGTAGGCATTCCCGTTCTGCGAGATCACGCCCTCGATCGACGAAGGGTCCGCCAGGGCGAGACGCCAGGCGATCGGAGCTCCGTAGTCCTGGACGTACACCGTGAACTTCGTGACCCCGACTGCCTGGAGGAACGCGGCCGTGACGTCGGCGAGGGCATCGAAGGTGTAGGGGAAGTCATCAGCCGAGGGCGCCGACGAGCGACCGAATCCGATGTGGTCGGGGGCGATGACGCGGTACTGGTCGGCGAGAGCCGGAATGAGGTGCCGGAACATGTGCGAGCTCGAGGGGTAGCCGTGCAGCAGCAGGAGCACTGGCGCCTTCCGGGGCCCAGCTTCTCGGTAGAACACATCCATCCCGCGGATGGACATGCTGCGGTGGTGGACGAGGACCATGACTAACCTCTAACTGTTGAATAGGTGGTTAGTGGCACGCTAGCATGGATCTCCAGCGCCTCACGAATGGATGCGACCGAGCTGGACGGAGGGCGACCGTGATCGACGACGAGGATCTGCTGATGGCGGTACTGAACAGCGCGCCCGTCATCGACGGCATGCGCACCGATCAGCTCGACGGCTCCGTGGACGTCGAGCTCCCCGAAAGGCTCCAAGGGGTCGGCGCAGATGTCGAACGACTGCATCTGAGGCGGACACGTGACGCGCTGCAGGCCGTCATCCGCGGAGAGGACGATGCCGTCGAGGGCCTCGCTACGATCGTCGACAGGGTCGCGCTGCTGCCGACGGCCACGAGCGACGGACTTCAATGGCATCTCGACGTTCCTGCCGAGGAGCGGCTCGCGGCACGGACGGTGCTGGCATGGTCACGAGTCGTGGAAGCACTGCCCGGGCGCCTGCGTGCGTGCGCGAACACCGAGTGCAATCTCTTCCTGATCGACCACAGTCGACCGGGAACAGCGAAGTGGTGTTCCATGGCCACTTGCGGAAACCGGATGAAGGCGCGCGCCTATGCCCGTCGCGCCCGCCATCGATAGCCATCCACGACGCGACGTCGGCCGGTGCGCCGCGGAGTGTGGGCTCGGCCGGAGGAGTACGTGGCCTGATCCCATTCTTCTCGGTCCGGGCCGAGCCGCTTGCGCGTCACCCCTCCGGGGAATCCGCGCCCCGGTACCGGGTCGATCAGTGCATTCGAGTGGATGTGCCGAACACCGCGCCCGTCACGGGTGATGCGAGAGCTCGGCGAGGACGGCCATCGCCTTGGCGAACTGCCCCGAGGGCTGCCACACGGGCAGGCGCAGGAATTCACGATGTCCGTCATGGGGAGAGAATGCAGGGCCAGCGGTCAGTCGTATGCCGAGCGGCAGTGCGCGCTGCGCGAGCGCGACGGCGTCAGTTCCGGTGTCGATCCACAGTCCGGACCCGCCGGCAGGGAGCCAGGAACGCCAGGTCGGCAGGGTGTCCTCGAGTACTGCGGTCACGGCCTCGAAATGCGTGGACATGAAGGAGCGACGCACCTTCTGCTGCACCGGAGCCTGCGGGAGCAGCAGAACGGCGGCGAGCTGATCGAGCATCGACCCGGCGAGGTCCAGGCTGCGTCGGAGGTCGGTCAGTCGGCCGATCACCGACCGTGGCCCTCGGATCCAGCCCACGCGGATGCCGCCCCAGAACAGTTTCGACAAGGTCCCGACGAACAGCAGCCGCGCGGGGTCCACGAGGCGTTCGAAGCCCGGCAGCACGTCTGAACGGGTCCAGGAGAGCTCGGCGTTGGACTGGTCATCGATCACCAGGGCGTCAGTGCGTGACAGCGCCTCGGCGAGCTCACGACGACGCCCCGTGCCGGCATGTACTCCCGTGGGATTGTGCAGTGCAGGCTGCAGGTAGATGAGGTCTGCGCGGGGTGCTTCATGAGCGAGGAGGTTCGGGTCGGCGCCCGCCATGGTCATCGGGATCCCGTGCAGGCGCGCACCTGAGCGTGCGAACGCTTCGAGCGCACCGCGGTAGGTCGGGTCCTCGACCAGCACCAGGTCTCCCGGCCCGGTGAGTGCAGTGGCCAGCAACCAGATCGCCTGTTGCGATCCCGCGGTGATGAGGACTTCGTCGGTGTTCGTGGGCAGGCCGCGGGCCGAGAAGGCGGCGGCGACCGTCTCCCGGAGCTCCGGCAGTCCCGCGGGATGGTAACCGGTGTCGGAGAGGTGGTGCTCGTGCAGCAACCGCCCGACCTCGGGCAGTGCCCGGGCGACGGCTTCCGTGCCCGGGAGTGCTCCCGAGGACAGATCCAGCACGGCTTCGGGGGTCCGGTCGTCGAAGGAGGCGAGTCTGCCCTGCCCGGATTCTGCAGCGAGGCGCGGATGGCGGACGTATGTCCCGGAGCCACGCACGGCCCGCAGACGCCCGCCGTCCTCGAGCGCGGTGTAGACGCGGGCGATGGTGCCGCGGGCGAGTCCGAGCACCCCAGCGAGGTCTCGCTGACCGGGCATCTTCTGCCCGGCAGGGAGGTGCGCACCGTCGATGAGCTCGGCGAGGGAATCGCGCAGCGCGTTACCCGCAGGCTCGTCCGCCGTCTGCCAGGCCCCCAACATGCGTGCCAGACGATCGGCCGAGACCCTCTCCACGTCGATCACCTCCCACTGGTCCACTTGCCCTCAAGTGGACCACAGCGCTTGCTGCGTCACGGAGCAGACTGAGGAGACGACGAAGCAGTCAGCGAGGAGGAGCAGCATGGTGAACGTTGTCCTGATCGGGACCATGGATACGAAGCGGACCGAGTACGAGTGGCTCGCCCAGGAGGTGCGAGACCATGGCGCCCAGGTCCTCACGATCGATGTGGGTCCGTACTCCGAAGCCCGCGCCGACATCTCTTCGACCGAGGTCGCCGCCGCAGCCGGGCATGAGCTCGAGGCCCTGCTCAGCGCTGCTGATCGGGGACGATCTATGGAGGCCATGGCAGCGGGGGCGGCGGCGATCCTGACCCGGCTGCACGATGAGGGCACGGTCGACGGCGTGCTCGCCGTCGGCGGATCCGGGGGATCAGCTGTGGCCTCGCACGCCATGCAGGCGCTTCCCGTCGGAGTGCCGAAACTCCTGGTCTCCACCATGGCTTCGGGGGACGTCGCTCCGTACGTCGGTGAAACGGATATCACCCTCATGCATTCCGTCGTCGACGTCGCCGGGATCAACTCGATCTCGGAGCACGTCTTCGGCAATGCGGCTGCTGCGATCGTCGCGATGGCACAGCAGGAGAGCGCTCGACGCTCCCGCCCGGCGGGTGATCATGCACCGCTGATCGGCCTGTCGATGTTCGGGCTGACCACCCCCGCCGTCGACGAGGCCCGCGAGGAACTGGTGGAACTCGGCTACGAGCCGCTCGTGTTCCACGCCACTGGTGCCGGTGGGCGCGCCCTCGAGAAGCTCGCCGCTGAAGGTCGCCTGGCCGGTGTCCTGGATCTGACCACGACCGAACTCGCCGACGACCTGGTCGGTGGCGTGCTCACCGCCGGCTCGCAGCGCCTGGAGGGCGCGGGAGCGGCAGGCATCCCCCAGGTGGTGTCCCTCGGCGCGCTCGACATGGTGAACTTCGGCCCTCGCGAGACCGTTCCCGACCGTTTCGACGGCCGGAACTTCATCGTCCACAACCCCACTGTCACCCTCATGCGGACAACCGCGGAGGAGAACACTGAGCTCGGCCGACGCATCGGCGCCAAGCTCGCCGCCGCGACAGGACCTACCACGGTGATCATCCCTCGGGCCGGGCTGAGCGGGATCGACGAGGAAGGTGGCCCTTTCTTCGACCCGGAGGCCGACGCCGCGTTGTTCACCGCGCTGGCGGATGCGCTGGAGGGTTCAACGGTGGAGATCCTGGACCGGGATCTGTCTCTGAACGAGCCCGGATTCGGACGCGATGCGGCGCGCCGGTTGCACGACCTGATCACGAATTGACTCTCCCCACCCATCTATCGACTGACGCACCACCGGACCGGTGCGGGAAGGAGCACGACATGGATCGCACAACAGCTCTGGAGCGCCTGCGCGCGACGGTGACCGCGGGACGGCCCGTCATCGGCGGGGGCGCCGGGACCGGGATCTCCGCGAAGTCCTCCGAGGCCGGAGGGATCGACCTCATCATCATCTACAACTCCGGGCGCTACCGGATGGCAGGCCGCGGATCGCTGGCCGGTCTGATGGCCTACGGCGACGCGAACGCCATCGTGATGGAGATGGCGAACGAAGTGCTTCCGGTGGTCAAGGACACGCCGGTGCTGGCTGGTGTCAACGGCACCGATCCCTTCCGAGTCATGGGAACCTTCCTCGACGACGTCAAGCGCGCAGGTTTCGCCGGGGTGCAGAACTTCCCCACCGTCGGGCTCATCGACGGGACCTTCCGCGCCAACCTCGAGGAGACCGGAATGGGTTTCGAGCACGAGATCGAGATGATCCGGGCGGCTCATGAGCGGGACCTGCTGACGGCTCCGTATGTCTTCGATCCGGAACAGGCGCGGGCGATGGCCGAGGCCGGCGCCGACATCCTCGTGCCGCACATGGGCTTGACCACGAAGGGAACGATCGGCGCGAGCACAGCGCTGACGCTCGATGATTCGGTGCAACGAGTCCAGGAGATGCGGGATGCGGCGGTCGCCGTGAACCCGGACATCATCGTTCTCTGCCATGGTGGGCCGATCGCCGAAGCCGAGGACGCGCAGTACGTTCTGTCGCGCACGGAGGGCGTGGTCGGCTTCTTCGGGGCCAGCTCCATCGAACGCCTGCCCACCGAGGTCAGCATCCGGGCGCAGACGGAGAAGTTCAAGGACATCGACGTCGGTTGACCTGGGCAAGGCGGAACCGAAGGGTGCCGGAGGGCGGCTCGTGCTGACGAGGGCCGTCGCAGCCGCGCCAGCGTGGTGGCGGGTGTGGTCGGGGACAGCGGTGGCCTTCGCACAGCTCAGGGTTATGGCCCGCTGCTCCGCGCTGCACCCGATCCGGGCTGCGACCAGCGCGACCACCCGGACGCGGCGGATCCCCGCGCTGGGCGAGAAGCTGGGGCGCTCAGGGGCCTGAGGCGCCCGCGGGTCCGCCCGCGATCGTCGGCGTGGGGAGGTACACGGTGCCGCCCTGCTCGCGGAACTCCCTGGCCTTCGCCGCCATGCCCTCGCGGGCGATCTGCTCCTGGGACACGGCGCCTCCGTAGGTGTCGCGGATGTCCTGCGAGATCCGCATCGAGCAGAACTTCGGTCCGCACATGGAGCAGAAGTGCGCGGTCTTCGCGGGTTCTGCCGGCAGCGTCTGGTCGTGATACTCCTCCGCCAGCTGCGGGTCGAGCGACAGCCCGAACTGGTCGCGCCAGCGGAACTCGAAGCGGGCCTTGGACAGGGCGTCGTCCCGTTCGGTCGCGCCCGGGTGGCCCTTGGCCACATCGGCCGCGTGGGCAGCGATCTTGTAGGTGATCACGCCGGTCTTCACATCGTCGCGGTCCGGGAGGCCCAGGTGCTCCTTCGGGGTGACGTAGCAGAGCATCGCCGTGCCGTAGCGGGCGATCTCGGTGGCTCCGATCGCGGAGGTGATGTGGTCATAGGCGGGGGCGATGTCCGTGACCAGCGGCCCGAGGGTGTAGAACGGCGCGCCGTCACACAGCTCCTGCTGGCGCTCGACGTTCTCGCGCACCAGGTGCAGCGGCACGTGCCCGGGTCCCTCGACCATCACCTGCACGTCGTGCTCCCAAGCGCGGCGGGTCAGCTCCGCGAGCGTGTCGAGCTCGGCGAACTGGGCGGCGTCGTTCGCATCGGCCAGGCAGCCCGGCCGCAGCCCGTCGCCCAGCGAGAAGGACACGTCGTAGCGGGCGAAGATCTCGCACAGCTCATCGAAGTGCTCGTACAGGAAGTTCTCCCGGTGGTGGGCCAGGCACCAGCCGGCCAGGATCGAGCCGCCGCGCGAGACGATCCCGGTGACTCGGTCCGCCGTCAGCGGCACGTAGCGCAGCAGCACCCCGGCGTGGATCGTCATGTAGTCCACGCCCTGCTCGCACTGCTCGATCACGGTGTCGCGGAAGATCTCCCAGGTCAGCGCGTTCGCGTCGCCGCCCACCTTCTCGAGCGCCTGGTAGATCGGGACGGTCCCGATCAGCACCGGGGCGTTGCGCAGGATCCACTCTCGGGTGGTGTGGATGTCGTCCCCGGTGGACAGGTCCATGACCGTGTCCGCGCCCCAGCGGGTGGCCCACTCGAGCTTGGAGACCTCCTCGGCGATCGACGAGGTCACCGCCGAGTTGCCGATGTTGGCATTGACCTTCACCAGGAAGGCTCGTCCGATGATCATCGGCTCGGCCTCCGGGTGGTTCACGTTGGCGGGGATGATCGCGCGGCCGGCGGCGATCTCGCCGCGCACCAGCTCCACCTCGCAGCCCTCCCGCAGAGCCACGTACCGCATCTCGGGAGTGACCTCCCCACGTCGGGCGTAGTGCATCTGGGTGACCCGTCGGCCCGGCAGGGATCGCAGCGGGGGCCGGTTCTGGCCACGCCACTCGGCGCTCGCCTCGCCGCGGCGCACGGCGCTGCGGCCGTCGTCGACGAGGCTGCGGCCGCGCCCCTCGTACGGCGCGACGTCCTCGCGCCCGAGGATCCACGCCGAGCGCATCGGGGCCAGGCCGACCTCGGGCTCACAGCCCGTCCCTGCCGTGCGGTACACCTCCAGTGGAGGGTTCGGTGCGCCGGTGGGGGAGTCGTCCTGGGCGATCCGGGTGACGGGCACCCGGATGCCGTGGGCGGGGTCCTCGAGATGACCGAGGGCGTGGGTGGGGTAGTTCTCAGGGCGTGCGGACATGGTCGTCGCTCTCCTTCTTCCTTCGCCGGCATGACCCGGTGCAGGTTCAGTCGGTGCTCGAACCGCGACAGTTCGATCTCAGCCCGTTGCGACGGGCACCCGAGGGATCGACGACGACGGTAGCAGACGCCCAGCCGTGGGTGAACTGCCGCGGCAACGGCCTGTCCTTCGGGGATGACGCCCAGCACATGTCCGGCGCACAGGCAGTGCGGCATGTGCGCCCACGGCAGCTCGGGTGGCTCCGACGCCTCGCTTCAGGCGCTGTCCGCGGTCAGGGACGCGGGCGGCAGCCAGTCGGCGCCGAGCAGCTGGGCGATGTCGGTGAGGCCGGCGGTGTCTCCTCCCACGGTGTCGGAGGCCGCGGCGATCCGCTCCACCATCACCTTGGAGACCTGTTCCTCGACGGTTTCCTGGGCGTAGGCGATGTGCCACGGCGAGACCTGCTGGTCGCGATGGGTGCGACCGGTGACCTGCCTGCCCGCGATGCCCGAGAAGCGGGCCTGGTGGAAGACGCCGACGCGGGGCTCGGTGCTCGCCCGGCGGCCGCCCGGGAGGGTCTCGCCGGCGTGCAGGCTGATCGAGGCGACCGTGGTGAACACGCAGACCTTCGCCTGCCCGGTCTGGAAGCGGAGCCTTTCGGCCTCGACGTCGAACCGGCCCTGGCCGTAGATCGTGGCGACCTCGAGGCCCGCGTCTCGCAGTCGCTCGGTGATCGGGTCGGCGGCGGTGCCGACGAACTCGACCGAGCACGCCACCTGCCGTTCGGCGTCGACCTGCTGGGCGATCCAGGCGACCGTGGAGTCCACGCGGATCAGCCCGGCCTTCTGTCGGAAGCGCAGCAGCGCCGCCCGGCCCTTGGCGGCGTTGCGGCCACGCCGGGCGATGTCCATCTCGCGGCAGAACTCTCCCCATTCGGCCTCGTACGCCGCCCGCTCCGTCGGCGTGAGCGTCACCGGCATCCCGGAGATCGGCACCGGCCCCCACGGTGCCGCGCGATGCAACATGGCGGTCGGCTGTGCGTCCTCGAGCCAGCCGCGCACCCGCGCCAGATCCTCGCTGCGCCTCGTCGCGTCGGTGGTCCACGTCGCGCCGTAGCGCCCTCGTTCCACGCCGACCCCGTGGCGCTCGAGGGCGGTGGCGAACGTGGCGCCGGGCTGGCTCGCCGAAGCCCACTCCTTCATGGGCTCGCCGTGCCGCTGGGCGTAGGCGGGGGCGAGGTAGGGCAGCTCGAGCGGCGTGTGGCCGGGCGTCGCGGTCGTCGCGATGACGAACGGCGCCTTGTCATGCGCACGCGTGTGCCCCGAGACCCGTGCCCAGAGCTTCCACCGTTTCGTCGTGGTCCGACGCAGCGCGTGGGCCTCGTCCGCGATGATCACCTCCCACGAGTGGTCCGCGATCTTCTCCAGGCGGTCCCAGGTGATCACCACCCACTCCAGGCCGCCGTCGCCCAGCGCCGTGATGGTGCGGCACCAGTGCCCGATGGTGATCGCGGCGGGCCGATCCGCGACCACGAGCACCCGCCGTGCACCACGGAGATCGCCCACCGCCGTGGCGCCGAGGACGGCGGAGATCGTCTTGCCGACACCGGGCTCGTCGGCCAGCAGGAACTGCCTCCCACCTGCCGCAGCGCGCTCCGCGATCGCATCGGCCGCCTCGTACTGGTTCTGGCGGGGCTCGAGGTCGTCAGCCGGCTCAGGATTCGGGGCGGGGTTCTCGGGGTTGAAGGTGTTCTCGAGGAACCGGCCGAGAGTGTGCGGGCCGGGGGCGTAGGGCACGAGATGCTCGGGCAGTGTGCGCCCGACGTGCAGGTGCATCGTCACCGCCGGGTGCCAGCTGGCCCCCTCGACCTGGGTCCCGTAGGGCACGTCGAGCACCCACAGCCGCTCGCCCGGGCCGACGAACGGCAGTGGCCGCTGCGACTGCGCGGACCCCTTCCGGCGCGGGGACCTGCGGCGTCGACGGGTACTGGATCGGCGAGGGCTGGCCACCCCGCGAGGCTACCTCCGTCCCGCCCATGACCTGGGCGGCTCGCCCCGCCGCCAAGGGTGCTTCACGGCCCGCTGGTGAGGGCTCGCGGGCGCAGGCCCCGTACCGGTCGCGGACGTTGACCTGGGTGTCGACCCCGTAGCGCCACTCCGCGTGGGAGGCGTCCTCGAGCGCGATCTGCTCGTCGACCCTTCCAGCGGTGGGTGAACCGGTCACGCGAACCGGTCAGGTGACGATCAGTGCTCTGACCTTGTCGCTGCCGTCACCGCTCGACAGGTCAGCCGAAGTCCCTTCTGCGCAACCCCAGCAGGCCGCCGGCAGCCAGGAGTGCGGCGACGGCGGTGAGCGACAGCAGGGTGAACGGATCCACCTCAGTGGATGGGTGGACGTGGGAGAAGGGGGATATGGCGAAGACGGCGTCGCTGATCTGCTGCGTCTCCCAACCCAGCTCGATGAGCAAGAACGCCCCGAGCGCGCCACAGCCGACGATCGCGGCGAACCTGGGGAACAGGCCGTAGGCGGCCGTGGTCAGAGCGGCCATCACCCACACGGCGGGCAAGGCCACCATCGTGGAACCGAGGATGCGCGGCAGCTCCCCAGCGACGTCGCCGCTCACGAGGCTGTAGGTCACCCCCGCGCTCAGGCCGAGAGCGGCCAGCAGCACGACGGGGCCGAGGGCGGCGATCACCAGGTGGCTCGAGGCCCAACGCAGCCGAGGGGTGGGGCCGCTGAGCAAGGAGTCGGCGTGCCCGCTGGTTTCCTCCGAGCGGAGCCTGAGCACGGCCATGATGGCGTAGGCCGACACCAAACTGACGGAGAGGGCGTAGACGATCAGCGACACGAAGGCTTCGCCGACGTCGGCGGCGCCCGCGAAGGCGAGGAAGTCGCCCCCCGGTTGCGTGTCGCCCAGAAGCTCCGTGGAGATCGGGGCGACCGAGCCCGCCAAGCCGCCGATGAGCGCGAACCCGACGGCGCAGGACAGCAGTGTGCTGCTGTGCAACCGCCATGCCAAGGCGAGCGAGCTGCGCAGCCCCGGAGCGGCCTGCGCCGGTCCGGGACGTGGCCGCAGGAAGCCGGCGTCCAGGTCGCGGCCCGCGCAGAGCGCGTAGGCCGCGGCGGCCAGCACGGCGGTGAAGCCCAGGACGAGGGCGAGGACCCACCACTTCTCGTCGGCGAAAGGGTGGGTCAGGCGGGTCCAGTTCAGCGGCGAGAGCCACGAGAGCCACGCGAGGTCGCTGTCTTGACCGGCCGCATCTCCGGCTATGCGCGGTAGGAACAGGACGGTGAAGGCCAACAGAGAGATGCCTCTCGCCGTGGCGGCGCCCTCGCTCGCCTGGGCGGCCACGCCTCCGATGGCAGCGCACATCCATCCGGCGCCCGCGAAGGAGAGCCCCAGCGCGAGGGAGCCTACGGTGGGGAGCCCGAAGGTCAGCAGGGCGACCGTGACGGCGGCGGCCAAGACCAGGTTGGCGCCGAACACTGCGACCAAGGCTGCGGTGAGCGGGGCGATGCGGCCTACGGTGGTGGAGCTGAGCAGTTCGCGTCTGCCCGACTCCTCCTCGGTGCGGGTATGGCGGATCACCAAGAGCAGGCTCGGGATCCCGGCCAAGAGCATGCCCATGACACCGACCCGCCACGCGACCAAACTTCCCAGGCCCGGAGCGAAGATGGGGCCGAGCATGCCCAGGGTCGCCGGGTTGCCGTTGCTCTGCTGGGTGAAGGACTGGCGTGCCTCGGCGGTGGGGTAGAGCTCCTGGAAGGCGGCCGTCTGGCTGGCGGTGATGAGCACGGGCAGGGCGATGAAGAGCGCGAGCAGGATCCGATCCCTTCTGAGGATCAACCGGATCAGCGTCCCGGTACCGGTGAGGGGGGCCATCAGGCCATCCCTTCCTGTCGTGCGGTCCCACCGTTGGGCGTCTTCCCCGTGCGGTAGTGGCGCAGGAACAGCTCCTCCATGGTCGGGGGTTGGCTCGTGAGGCTGCGCAGCCCGAACGGGGCGAGATGGCGGAACACTCCATCCAGTTCCTCGGTGTCCACCTGGAAACTCACCCGCCTGCCCTCGACGGTGAGGCCGTGGACCCCGGCGAGGTCGCCGAGGCCGGAGACAGGCTCGGCGAGCTCCGCCCGGACGGAGGTGCGGGTGAGGTGGCGAAGCTCGGCCAGAGTCCCGCTCTCGACCGTCTTGCCATCGCGGATGATCGAGACCCGATCACACAGGGCCTCGACCTCGGCGAGGATGTGGCTGGACAGGAGCACCGTCCTGCCGCGCTCACTCTCTGCCTTGATGCAGTCGTTGAAGACGGCTTCCATCAGCGGGTCGAGCCCGGAGGTGGGCTCGTCGAGCAGAAGCAGCTCCACATCGGAGGCGAGCGCGGCAACCAGCGCAACCTTCTGACGGTTCCCCTTGGAGTAGGTGCGCGCCCGCTTCGTGGGGTCGAGCTCGAAGAGCTCGAGAAGTTCTGCCTTCCTGGCCGGGTCCAACCCACCCCGCAACCGTCCCAGCAGATCCACGACTTCTCCTCCGGAGAGGCTGGGCCACAGCGTGACGTCGCCCGGGACGTAGGCCAGCCGCCGGTGCAGCTCGGTGGCCTGCGCCCACGGGTCGCCGCCCAGCACGCGGACGGTGCCGGAGTCGTGTCGCAGCAGCCCCAGCAGGACTCGCAGCGTGGTCGACTTCCCGGCACCGTTGGGGCCCAGGAAACCGTGCACTTCGCCCGCGGCCACGGACAGATCCAGCCCGTCGAGCGCGCGAGTTCCGCCGAAGGTCTTCACCAGGGCCGATACCGATATCGCCTCAGTCGTCATCCGATGGGACCTCTGGTGCTGGTTGATGTGTGCTGGGCGCTGCCCCACTCGGGCCCGCGGGCTGTTCCGATCGTTGGGGGAGGTCGGTCAGGTCCGCGCGCCAGCTCTCGGCCCGGTCGGTGTCAACGAGCCCTGGCGCCAGCAGGTCGAGGGTGGCCAGGCTGACCCGGGCCACGCCCTCTTCGGAGAACACGTCGGTATCGAGCGCATGGCCGACGTGTCGATGCAGCACGGTGACGCCCAGACGCATGGCGGTGAGCACGACCGCCTGCGCGTGCACGTCGGCGGTACTGCCCTCGCGTGTTCGCAGATGGTCCTCGGTCACCGCCACCAGTGCGTCGAAGATGGCGGTGGCGGTGGGCGAGTCCTCGACCAGGGCGAGCGCGAGATAGCGCACCAGCCAGGAGTCCTCCTGGCCGATGTGGCGGCCCTCGGGTAGCTCGCCGCTGCTCACACTGCTCTCTGCGATGTCGATGTAGGCGGCGAGTGCGTGCCTGTCGCAGGCTTCCCGCAGCCCGTCCTTGCTTCCGAAGTGGTGCCGCACAAGAGCCGGCGACACACCCGCCGCAGCCGCGACATCACGAATGGTGGTCGCGGCGAAGCCGCGCTCGGCGAACTGCCGTAAGGCGGTGTTGCGGATACGGGCGCGGCCCGTGAGGTCGGAGGGGTCGCGTGCAGAAGCCATGAGGCGACTGTACGGGCAAGCAGTGAGATGTACAAGCGTACAGCATGCTGTACAGCTGTACAGCTGTACAGCAGGACAGTATGGGCCCGGCCGGCCGCGTCGCCAGGGGCCCGGGCCGACATGCCGGCGGAGGTCAAGTAGCGCCTGTTCGAGGTCGGGCTCCTGCTGAACCATCACGGGAGGTCACGGTCAGGGAAGTAGCCGCTCCAGGGCCCTGCGTCCGAGGTGATCCCTGGGGCACTGTGTTCCGGGTCAAGCTACGAAAGCGGCTCGTTCGGGAGTGGTGGGGGCGATGGTTGGGGACTGGTGATAGGCGCCCTCGCGGGTCATTGAAACACCCTCCGGGAAGCCCAGGACCGTTCACTGACCAAGGACCCGGCGTTCCCCTCCCCCAAGGGTGCGGTGATGGCGGTCTCGACCGCGCCGTGGATACGGCGTGGTGCTGCTGCTCACGCTCGTGCTCTTCTTCGGGCTCGCCGTGCCCCTGGGCTGGAAGCTTTCGGTGTCGAGCCTCGCATCGCTGTTCGGCATCGCTGCCGTCTTGGACTGCATCGGGCGTGACCGGTCCACGTTCGTCGAAGCTGTGGCCTTCGCGTCACGTCGGCGGGTGGAAGCCTACGAACACCTGACACCGGATGACCGTGCGGTGATCGATAGGGCACCGAACCGCGTCGGGGTCCCGCATGTCCACGGTCTGTTCGGCCCTGCTGTCTGCGCCGCGATATCTGCTGGGTTCGCCCTACTGGTGGCCTTGGCAGTTCATCTAGCTGGTCCAGGCGTGGCAAGCGATACGCCGTGGAGTGGCGCGACCATCGTCAGTCTCGGGCTCGCGGTCATCGCCGGCGTCGTTCTCGTGCTCTTCTGGGCCGCCGCGCCGATGATGATCAGGTTCACGAAATGGGCAGACCGCTTCCACGGCACCGTGGCGGCGGCATGGCGTCGGCGCAGGGGCCGTACCTCCAGCTGACGCTTCGTGCGCGGTAGCTGGCCCTGTCAGCCGGCTCATCCGGCGAGCAGATGCTCCGGGATCGCCTCGCGGCCTTCGACGTCCGCCAGCAGTGACGCGTCGATCGTGAAGCACTGACGCACGATGGTGAGGGAGCCACGGTTCTCGAGGATCACGAGCTCCAGCTTGCGCAGGTCGAGAACGCCGTTGATGCGCAGGCGATTGAGCAGATCTTGCTCGGACAGGCGGCGCCGGCGCAGAGCGCTCGGCACGGCCTGCCCGCCTACCATGACCACCACCGGGCGCCGGTGCACATGAGTTGGGAACTGTCGGAGGGCGCCCCCGGAGCGTCCCCAGCACCACTCCAGGAGCATCGCCGTGTTCAACACGATGAGCGCGCCCAGCAGGATCGGGACTCGCCGAGGGTCGCCCGTGCGGTGGCGCCGCCGATCAGGGCGAGCACCACGAGGCTGCCGCAGGGGAGGTGAGGCGCGACCGGCTGCGTCGACCGCCCGCCGAACTCGAAGCTGCTCGACGGGTCCTCAGAGCAGTTGCCAGTAGCCTTGAGCAGCAGCCAGCGGTAGCCCACCTCATGGTGGCAGCGGCTAGGCCGTGTTGCTAAATGTGGGTGTGGAGCCTTCGGGTGATTCTTGAGTCGTGTCGCGAGATGTCATCACGGACGAGGTCTGGGAGCTGATCCGGGACGTGTTCCCGCCGGCGAGGACACGGGGCCGTCCTCCGGTGGATCGGCGCACAGTGGTCGAGGCGACCGCGTGGCGGTTCCGCACGGGATCGGCGTGGCGAGACCTCCCCGATCGGTTCGGGAGCTGGAACACGATCTACAAGAACTTCCGCCGGTGGGCGAGCGACGGCGTCTGGGAGGACCTGCTCACCCACGTGCAGAAGCGGGCGTCGCTCGCTGGCGAGATCGACTGGGTCGTGTCGGTGGATTCCTCGATCGCGCGTGTCCATCAGCATGGCGCGACCTTGCCCCGGGTCACAGGGGGATCCGTCGAACTACAAGAAGTCCGGGCCAGAGCCTCCTGACCACGCGATCGGCCGGTCACGGGGTGGTTTGACGACGAAGATCCATCTCGTCTGCGACGGGAAGGCCCGGGCGCTGGCGTTCGTCCTCACTGGCGGACAGGTCGCAGACACGAGCATGTTCACCTGCGTACTCGACGAGATCCACATCCCCGGACGGGGGCCCGCGCGCACGAGACCGGACCGGGTGCTCGCGGACAAGGGCTACCCGTCGAAGAAGAACCGGGCCTGGCTGCGCGAGCGCGGCGTCAAGGCCACGATCCCCGAACGCGACGACCAGATCGCGCACCGTCGCAAGCGGCCGGGCCGTCCGATCGACTTCGGCGATGACCAACGGGAGCGCTACAAGGGCCGCAACGTCGTCGAGCGGTGCTTCAACTTCGTGAAGCAGTGGCGCGGACTCGCTTCCCGCTACGACAAGACCGCCCGGTCATACGCGGCAGGGATCTGCCTCTCCGCCGCTCTGCAATGGAATTAGCAACACGGCCTAGGTGGCGTGTGTATGTGGATCGGACTCGAGCCACTGCGTGAAGGTCATCTTCCCGACCAGGGCGTTCGCGGGGTCGCCGCGCAACGCCCCGGAGGCGATCCCGCGCCCGTAGGCGCCGGGGAAGCGCATCTCGAGCACGCGCCGGGAGGTCCCGTCGTGCGCGTACATCCGGCGGATCATGTCGGCGAGCGCGTGGTCCTCGGGGCCGACGAGGTCCGGGGCCCGCCCAGCCGGGTCGGCCTCGGCGATCCGCACGAGGTGCTCGCCGACCTCGCGTGCGGCGACGGGCCGGGTGGGCATGCGGGGCGCGATGGTGAGTGGGCCGATGGTGGTGCGTGCGCTGATCTGCGCGGCGAACTCGTGGAACTGGGCCGCCCGCGCGATGGTGTGCGGAACCTCGGAGTCCTGGACGGTCCGCTCTTGGGCGAGCTTGCCGGCGTAGTGGGGCTCGTCGATCCCGTCGATCCCGACGATCGAGAGCACGACGTGATGGGCCACGCCCTGGCGCGCCCCGGCCTCGAGGAGGCGGTGGGAGGTGGTGCGGAAGAACTCGACGGCCTTGCGGCGTGAGAGCGAGGGGGTGTTCAGCGTGTCCACGACGACATCGACGCCGCGGAGGCCGTCCTCGAGCCCGGTGCCCGTGACGACGTCCACGCCCCGGCTCCTCGCCAGGACCACGACGTCATGCCCCCGCGCCCGCACGGCCTGGGCCGCATGCCCTCCGACAACTCCGGTGCCCCCGGCGATCGCGATCCTCATGGCGGTCCTCTCGTCGTGCTCAGCATGCTCGTCGGACAGCCGGGTCGAGTCAAGGGAATTGAGGTCTGGTGCGGGGCAGCGCGGGCAGGGCCTGGGCGTCTTGCCCCCGCGCTGTTCCCCTCGTCCTCGACGTGCCACGCTCCGAGGTGACCACGGACGTGCCATGCTCCGAGATGACTACGCTGGCCGAGGGCTCGCGAAGGACCCCGGCAGCCCGCGTCCTGGACCCATCCGAAGTGAAGGAGCAGCTGCACATGCGCGCACCGCGAGATCCCCGATCGGCGGAGGCCGTCGAGGCCTTCACCGAGATCATGGGACGAGGGCACGTGCTCACCTCGGCACGTGCCACGGCCCCGTACACCACGGGTGACCGCTTCGGAGCCGGAGAGGTGCTCGCCGTGCTGCGGCCGGGCTCGCTGGTGGACATGTGGCGCGCTCTGCAGGTGTGCGTCGATCACGACCTGATCGTCATCACCCAGGCCGCCAACACCGGGCTCACCGGGGGATCCGGGCCCGGTGACCAGGACTACGACCGCGACGTCGTCATCATCTCCACGCTGCGGATCGACCAGATCCACCTTGTCAACGATGCCCGTGAGGCGATCTGTCTGGCCGGCTCCACGCTCTACTCGCTCGAGGAGAAGCTCGCCCCGCACGGCCGCGAGCCCCACTCGGTGATCGGCTCGACCTCGATCGGGGCGAGCGTCGTCGGTGGCATCGCCAACAACTCCGGCGGCACCCAGATCCGCAAGGGCCCGGCCTACACCGAGCAGGCGATCTTCGCCCGGGTCGACGAGCACGGGCAGATCCAGCTGGTGAACCATCTGGGCATCGACCTCGGCACCGACCCCACACACATCCTGGACCGGTTGCAGCGCGGGCAGTGGGACGCCGCCGACGTCACCCCGCCAC
>Ga0209487_1000486_pt1 | contig 36286 bp, 28 predicted proteins | sample Poulit2012_FD_187524 | JGI IMG/M metagenome (GOLD analysis project Ga0209487, IMG submission 187524) | Agricultural soil microbial communities from Georgia to study Nitrogen management - Poultry litter 2012 (SPAdes) (version 2) | ecosystem: Environmental > Terrestrial > Soil > Agricultural land...
TTGGTCGCCCATCGCTCCATAGACCGGTGGAGGCGGCCGTGGAAAGACGTGGGATATACGTGGCGCGGGTTGTCGAGCCAGTCATCCCGGTAATCCAGCAATAACGGGAGGTTATGACGGCGGCTCAACGCCGCGCCCACGAGGTGCGCCGTGTACGGGGGCGCTGTGCTCAAGATGGCATCAAACCGATGCTTACGCATGAGACGGCTGCCTTCCCTCACTGCAAATGGCAGCCATCCGATTTTATTATCCGGGAGGAATACCCACTGACTAAGTTCAGACAGTGATTTGCGGCGTGATTCTTCGGGCAACGCCACTGTCTTACTCGGTCCGAAGATTCGGGTGGGATCGACGCTTGCCGTTCGGATAATCTCGATCTCCCGCTCATCGATCTCATCTTCGAGCGTGGCATCAAAGGCGAAGTACCCTCTCGGCCGAACCGTTAAAACCGTTGGTGTCCAACCGTTATCCGGCAGGTACTTGACAAAGCGCGCGATACGCTGGACGCCGCTCAGCCCCATCGGCGGGAAGTAGTAGGCGATAACGAGTAGGCGCTTCGGGGCTATGCTCGCGGTATCTCGGGCCATGCGCTCACACGCGAATCAGCTCCTTAGTCGATGTCGTCAGAACGTCAGCTCCTTTCTGACCGACGACCACCAGGTCTTCAACGCGTACTCCAAAACGCCCCGGTAAATACACGCCGGGCTCTAGGGTCACCACGCTGTGCTCGGGAATCACACTTTCGGCGTTGTGAGAGACACGCGGCCATTCGTGCGTCTCGAGTCCGACGCCGTGACCAAGGCCGTGCTGAAAATACTCGCCGTAGCCGGCTTCCCCGATGACGTCCCTCGCCACGGCATCGAGTTGGACGGCTTCAACGCCCGCCCGTGCTTCCGCGGTCGAGCGCAGCAATGCTTCCACAACGACGTCGTAAACGCGGGTCGCTTCCTGATCGGCAGGCTCGCCGATGGAAATGGTTCGCGTCATGTCTGACGCATAACCGTCGATGACGCAGCCGAAGTCGAGCACCACGAGATCGCCGCGTTGCAGCCGTCGTGCGGACGGCCGTGCATGCGGTAACGCGCCGTTCGGCCCTGATGCAACGATGGGTTCAAAGGCCATCCGCTCAGCGCCGAGCCTGAGATGCCGATAGACGATCTCCGCGGAGAGCTCGGCCTCGGTCATGCCTTCCCGAATAATCGATAGGAGCTCGCCGAAGACAGTGTCGGTGATCTTCTGCGCCCGCCGAATGGCATCGATTTCAAACGGCGATTTACGAGCGCGATGTTCTGCCAGCAAGCGGCTCCGGCCGATGAATTCGGCGCTCGGCGCCGCGGCCGTGAGATCTCTATGCGCCTTGACGGTTAGCGCATCGTGCTGAAAGAGGATGTGCTCCGCCTTAGCCAGCAGATTGAGTTCGCTGACGTGCTTGAACAACGGTCCCGAGGCAATCGCCACTTCGGCGTCACCCACCTCCTGAGCCGCCTGCACCCGATAGCGGCCATCGGTGACGAGCGTGGCGCCGTCAGTTGTGACGACCAGCAGTCCGTTCGAGCCGCTGAACCCGCACAGCCAGCGGACGTCAGCGAGATCAGTAACGACCGCCGCGTCGGCTCCGGCATCGGCCACGATGCGGCGGAGGACGTCGACTCGCTGCATCAGGAGCGCGTGCTGTAATTTGGCGATTCCTTCGTGATCGCCACATCATGCGGGTGGTTCTCGCGGATCCCCGACGCCGTCACGCGCACGAACCGGGCCTTCTCGTAGAGATCGGCGACGGTGGCGCAGCCGCAGTATCCCATCGCCGCGCGCAATCCTCCGATCATCTGATACATGACTTCGCTGAGGGTCCCGCTATAGGGTACGCGGCCTTCGATGCCTTCCGGGACGAGCTTCTTGATGTCGTCCTCTGCGTCCTGGAAATACCGGTCCTTGCTGCCCGACTGCATCGCGCCGACCGAGCCCATGCCGCGGTAGCTCTTATACTTGCGGCCTTCGTACAGGATGGTCTCGCCCGGACTTTCTTCGGCGCGGGCGAACATCCCACCAATCATGACCACGTCGGCGCCGGCGGTAAGTGCTTTAGGAACGTCGCCGGTTTGCTTGATGCCGCCGTCTGCGATGACGGGAATGCCGAGCGGTCTTGCAACCGAAGCCACTTCCATGATCGCCGTCAACTGCGGTACGCCAACTCCCGCAACCACGCGGGTCGTGCATATCGAGCCCGGCCCGATGCCCACTTTCAGCGCATCTGCGCCTGCATCGATCAGGTCAGTCGCCGCCTCAGCCGTCGCGATGTTGCCCGCGATCACCTGAAGATCCGGGTACGCCGTTTTGACTTTCCGAACGGTCTCGATGACGTTCCGCTGGTGGCCGTGGGCCGTATCAACGGCAACGATGTCAACCTCGGCTTCGACGAGTGCCGAGATGCGGTCGAGGATATCCGGCGTCACGCCGACCGCCGCACCTACGCGCAATCTCCCGTGATCATCCTTACACGCGTTCGGAAACTTCCGCTTCTTCTCGATATCCTTGAAGGTGATCAGGCCGCGGAGCAAGCCGTCGTCGTCGACTACCGGCAGCTTTTCAATCTTGTGCTCCTGCAGAATCTGCTCGGCCCGATCGAGGTTCGTCCCGATGGGTGCGGTGACGAGGCCATCCTTCGTCATCATCGTGTGCAGCTTGACCCGTCCGTCTGACTGGAAGCGGAGGTCACGGTTTGTGACGATGCCGACCAAGCGGCGGTCTCGGTCGACGATGGGGATACCGCCGATCGAATAGCGCGCCATCAAACGGCGGGCGTCGGCAACCGTGTCAGTCGGCGAGAGCGTAATCGGGTCAAGAATCATCCCGCTCTCAGAACGTTTCACACGTCGAACCTCGGCGGCCTGCTTTTCTATGGACATGTTCTTGTGCAGGATGCCGATCCCACCCTCGCGCGCCATCGCGATGGCCATGTCCGCCTCGGTGACGGTATCCATCGCTGCCGACATGATGGGGATGTTCAGCTCGATGGTCTTCGTGAGCCGAGTGCCGATGTCCACGGTACGCGGCATGACTTCGGACCGGCCGGGAATCAGGAGGACGTCGTCATAGGTGAGACCCTCCAGGACGATTTTCGATTGAGGTAGGCCGTTTAACGGTTGCATCTGTCTGGATTACTTGAGTTTGACCAGTCGTCGCAGTCGGCGAATTTCATGATCCTTGAGCCGACGCCACTTGCCGCGCCGTAAGCCGGTTACCGTTAACCCGGCGTAGTTGACGCGCTCGAGTTTGATAACGCGGTGCCCAATGGCCTCGATCATACGCCTGACCTGGCGATTCCTTCCTTCATGAATGCGAAGTCCGATATGAGAACGGCCTTCAGGAGGTATAAAAGCGACCTCGTCGGCCCGCGCCGGGCCGTCGTCTAATTCGACGCCGGTACGAAGGCGCTCGAGTTCGTCATCGCTCAGCGGCCGTTCGGTTTGAACGGAATAAAGCTTGTCGACCTCAAAGCTCGGGTGCATGAGCCGGTGCGCAAGTTCGCCGTCGTTCGTCAGGAGAAGTACGCCCGTCGTTTCACGGTCGAGGCGACCCACCGGGTAAATGATGTTCTTACGCGCTTCGGGCAGATCGATCTTGTCGAGCACCGTCTCCCTTCCCCTTTCATCCGACGTGGTGGTGACAACGCCGGCAGGCTTATTCAACAGGATGTAGTGGTGACCCAGGGGTGTGACTCGACGACCATTGACTTCCACGACGTCGTCTTCTGCGACGCGAGTGCCCATCTCCGTGACTACCTCGCCGTTGACCTTCACGACGCCGCCGCTGATCAGTTCATCCGCCTTTCGGCGCGACGCCACGCCGGCGCGCGAAAGAAACCGATTCAGGCGCTCCACAGCCTTCGGTTTCTCCGACTTCCGGCCTTCCCTTGCCTTCAGGTCTGCATTCTCGTTACGCCGCGGCCTCATCCCCTTTCGAGCTGTCAATGATCGTCCTTGTTCGTGATGTCGGATTCACTCACTCGCTCGAGTGCATCCTCCTGTTCCTGTACGGAAAGAAGCTGTGCACGCTCCCGGTCGAACGCCGGATCATTCAAAATCTCTTCTACCTCACGAAGCGTCGGCATCTCCTCGAGCGAAGCGAGCCCGAACTGTTCGAGAAAGTTCGGCGTGGTGCCATATAAAAGCGGCCGACCTACCGCATCACTCCGTCCGACGACGTCGATGAGATGTAAGTCGAGGAGTTTGCGTACGGCGTAATCCGAGTCGACGCCGCGGATGAACTCGATCTCAGGTCGAGTGACCGGCTGACGATATGCGATGATGGCCAGCGTCTCGAGGAGCGAGCGCGACAAGCGCCGCGATCTGTCGGTCTGGAAGTACGCCTTGACGTAGTGCGACACGCTGCTGTCGGTCGCAAGCCGGAAGCCTCCTCCCCACCGGTTGATCCGCAGCGCGCGTCCCGTATCGGCATACTCTGAGTTGAGCGCCGTAATGATCTCCTCGACATCGCTCTCGGAGAAATCGTCAGTCCCGGTCACGCTCGAAAAGGTCGCTGCAATCTGGGCCGCCGTGACCGGCTCTTCTGCCGCGAAGAGGATTGATTCCGTGGCACGTTTCAGCTCTATCTGAAGGCCGGCCGCGATGTCCGTTAGTTCACCTTGCATGTCCATTCACGTCGCCTCCCTTGAGGCCGGCACCGTTCAACTTGTTCGCCGCTGATTCGAGATAGAAATCCGTTGGGTCGTCGGGCACGAGCACAGCGACAACGCCTTGCCGCGCGAGTTCGAGCACGGCGAGGAAGGTTGTGATGATGAATGCTCGACTGCGGTGGGACACGAGCGGCCCGAAGCCTACTCGCCCCAGTTCCTGTAACCGGGCGATGATGAACATCTGCTGCTCCTCGATCGAGTAATCCTCGCGTTCCAGCGCGTGAACAGGTGCGTCGGGCACGTGTGTGAGAATCCGCCGCAGCGAACCGATCAGGTCAAAGATGGACGCGTCGACTTTGGCGGATTCAGCCGGATCGACGGCCTCGGCATCCTCACCTGCGAGACCGCGGGTAAAAACATCATCCCGCTCGGTTTTGAGCTCGGTGAGCCGCTGCGAGGCCTCCTTGAACCGGACATACTCCAGCAGGCGCTCGACAAGTTCGCGCCGCGGATCGATGGGCTCGCCCTCTTCATCGAGCTCCGGCGTAGGCAGCAGCATGCGCGCCTTGATGTTGATCAACATCGCGGCCATGTAAAGAAACTCGCCTACCGCGTCCAGATCGATCTTCTCGAGCACGCGCACATAGCTCAGGTACTCATCCGCAATCCGGGCGATCGGGATGTTGAAGATGTCCAGCTCGTCGCGCCTGATAAAGAAAAGCAGGAGGTCGAGCGGCCCTTCGAAGTCTTCGATGTGGACGCGGTACATCGACACGGGGGATACGCCTACTTACGTTCGCGGAACCAGGCTACGGTGCTGGCGATGCCGTCTTCGAGCGTTACCTCCGGCTGCCAGCCCAGCTCGAGCGACGAATAGTCGTAACTCAAAATCGAGCGCCGCTGCTCACCCGGTTTGGCCTGGCCATGTTCTTCCGGGATGCTCTCGTCGATGTTGTCGCGAATCAAGCGGAAGAGATCATTAACGCTCGTCTCCCGCGACGTGCCCACGTTAAAGATGCCGCTTCCGGCGTAATCGAGCGCCGCGGTGTTGGCCCGAACGACGTCTTTCACAAAAACATAGTCGCGGGTCTGCTCGCCGTCGCCGTAGATGATCGGCTGTTTGCCGTCCAGCATACGCTCCGCAAAGATTGCCACGACGCCGGCCTCGCCATATGGGTTCTGGCGGGGTCCGTAGACGTTCGCGTATCGCAGAATGACGTGGGAGATATCGTACTGCTTCTCATAGAAGAAGAGATATTTCTCCGTCGTCAGCTTCGTGATTCCGTACGGAGACAACGGGCGCAGCGCATGCTCTTCGTCCTGCGGCACATAGTCGGGCTCCCCATAAATTGCCCCGCCTGTCGATGCGAAGATGACCTTCCTGAGGCCACTCTCCCGGCCTGCCTCCATCAAATTCAGAAAGCCACGCACATTCACGTCGGCGTCGAAAGAGGGGTCGGCCACGGAGCGCCTCACGTCCATCTGGGCCGCGTGATGGCACAGCACGTCGAACCGTTCGCGGCGGATGAGATCGGCCGCTTCGCCCGACCGGATGTCAAATCGATGGAGTGGTGCCCGGTCGCTGATATTCTCTTCGCGACCGCCCGACATATCGTCGAGGATGTGGACTTCATGGCCACGCTCGAGGAATGCATCGACGACGTGAGATCCAATAAAACCGGCGCCGCCGGTGACGAGGATTTTCATGTGTGAGATGGATAAAATTAATTCTGCGGCATCAGCGTGACGGTCGAAAACCGCTCGGGATCGAAGAGTTCGCCGGCGAGCCGCTGCACGTCTTCTTCCGTTACGTTATCGATCTGCCCCAGGATGTCGTCGAGTGTAAAGTAGTGCTCATAGTACAGTTCGGTGCGGCCCAGGCGCATCATCCGGTTGCTCATGTTTTCGAGCCCGAGCATCAACGAACCTTTTACCTGGCTCCTGGCCTGATTAAGCATGCGGCGGCTTACGGGCTTCTCGGCGAGTGCGCTGAGCTCGCGGAAGATAAGCTTTACCGATCGGTCGACACGCCCGGGATCAGTTGCCATGTATACGCCGAAGTCGCCCACATCTGAATGCATGTTCGCGAATGAATAGATGCTGTAGCAGAAGCCGTAGCGCTCGCGGATGTTCTGGTTGAGCCGGCTCGACATGCCGCCGCCCAGGATGGTATTCAGGACGGACATCGTGGCACGCCGGTCATCAGAGGCCGGCAGACCGCGTGTGCCCAGCACAAGGTGCGCCTGCTGGATGGGGCGTTCTTCCGAATATCGCTGCGGCGAGTAGCCGTTGATCGGCACGCGAAGTCGCCCGCGCGGCGCACGGCCGGAACGCTCGAACATCTTCGCGGCGAGGGCCACAACTTCTTCGTGATCCACATTCCCCGCAACCGCCAGAACCGTCCGATCGGGCGTGTACTGCTCGGCCATGAACGCCACGAGCTGATCTCGCGTGAGGCCGGCCACCGTTTCGGGTATGCCGATAATAGGGCGTGCAAGCGGATGGTCGTCATAAAGAACGCTCTCAAAGCGATCGAATATGAGATCCTCAGGGGAGTCCTCATACATCTTCATCTCCTCGAGCACGACGTCCTTCTCCTTTTCCAGCTCCTTGACGGGGAAGTCGGGCTCCAGCACGAGATCAAGCACCGTGTCGACCGCACGCATAAGGTGCTCATCGAGTGCCCGCGCGAAGTAGCAGGTGAATTCCTTCGTCGTAAACGCATTCAGATAGCCACCCACCGACTCCAGGCGCTGCGCGATGTGGTGCATCCGTCGCCTGGCCGTCCCCTTGAACACCATGTGTTCAATGAAGTGGCTGATGCCGGCCTCGTCGGCAGGTTCGTCGCGGCTGCCGGTGAAGATCCAGGCGCCGACGGAGATCGACCGTACCGATGGAATGGATTCCGTGACAATGCGCAGGCCGTTCGACAATGTGGTCCTGCGAAAGACGGTATTGGCGTCTGTGATTACTAAATCGGCCATCAGATTACTACGTATTACGCTGAGTCATGCAACGACCGGATGGCAGAAAAGGCGGAAGCCACAATTGGCCGCCGCCTTCTCCGGACATCAGGTGCTCAGTGCGGATTAGTCGCGCCGACGGTCTCCTCGACCACCACCGCGGCTATGTCCACCACGGCTTTGACCTCCGCGCCCACGACCATCACCGCCGCGGCCACGATCGCCACCACGGTTGCCGCCATCGCGCGGCCCACGCTCGCGGCGCTCGGCATCGTCTCCGTTTTCCGGCTTGGGCAGGAACGGTTTGCGGCTGAGGCGGAGCTTGCCGTCGGGGCGCACTTCGATCAGTTTGACCTTGACCTTGTCGCCCACCTGGACGTAGTCCTCCACCTTCTCGACGTAACCGTAATCGAGTTCCGAGATGTGCAGGAGGCCTTCCTTACCCGGCAGGATCTCCACGATGGCGCCGAAGCCCTGAACGCTTCGAACGGTGCCTTCGTATTCCTCGCCCGCCTCGGGAACGGTCACGATGCCGCGGATCGTGTCGATGGCTTTCTGCGCCGCATCGCCACTCGTTGCTGCAACCGTGATCCAGCCCATGCCGTCACGCTCTTCGATCTCGATCGTTGTGCCGGTCTCGCGCTGGATGCCCTGGATGACTTTACCACCGGGCCCGATCACCGCACCGATAAAGTCGGAGTCGATGGTGATCTGTGTGAGACGCGGAGCGTAGCGCGACATTTCGACACGCGGTGTATCGATCGTCTGCTCCATGACGTCGAGGATGTGGAGACGGGCGTCGCGCGCCTGCGTGAGCGCCTGCCGCATCACATCGCTGGAGAGGCCGCTGATCTTGATATCCATCTGGCAGGCCGTGATACCGTCGCGCGTACCCGTCAGCTTGAAGTCCATGTCGCCAAGATGGTCTTCCGTGCCGAGGATGTCGGTCAGGACGGCCGTCTTGTCGCCTTCCTTGATGAGACCCATCGCAACGCCGGCAACCGGCTTGCGGAGAGGCACACCGGCTTCCATCAGCGCCAGCGAGCCGGCACAGACAGACGCCATCGACGACGAGCCGTTCGACTCGAGCACGTCTGCATTAATGCGGATCGTGTACGGGAATTCTTCCGGCGGCGGAAGCATCGGCAGGAGCGCACGTTCGGCCAGGTCGCCGTGGCCGATCTCGCGACGAGACGTGCCGCGGATGAACTTCGCTTCGCCCGTACAGAACGGCGGGAAGTTGTAGTGGAGGAAGAAGCGCTTGTCCTGCGTGTCGAAAATCTGATCGACGGGCTGGACGTCCTTTCCGGTGCCGAGCGTGATTGACGCGAGAACCTGCGTCTCGCCACGGGTGAAGATGGCCGAGCCGTGGACACGCGGCAGATAACCCACCTCGCACCAGATATCGCGAACATCGGTCAGGCCGCGACCATCGATGCGGCGACCGTCCTCGACGATCATCTTGCGCATGAGGTCGGATTCCACACTGCTCACGGCCGCACGAATGTCGCCGGCGGTCCAGCCTTCTTCCGTCGCTTCGGCAAGTACACGGCCGAGTTCGGGGTCGTCAGATCCCAGCAGCTCATCGACAATGCTTGCCTTGATCTCGTCGATACCGCCGTAGAACGTCGATTTGTCGTAGGGTTTGCGGATATGGTCCGCCATCCGCTGGCCGATGCTCTGGTGGATGCGCTCGGCGAGCGTGTCCTGAACCTGAACCGTCGTGTAGTCGGTGAAGGGCTCGACGTCCCCGAACTCTTCGACGAGCTGGAGCTGACCATCGCAAAGCGTGGTGATGGCGCGCTGGGCAAAGTCGAGCGCCTCGATCATGTCTTCTTCAGACACTTCGTTCATCTCGCCTTCGACCATCACGATAGCGTCTTTCTTACCGGCGACGACGAGGTCGAAATCGCTCTCGTCCATCGCTTCGATCGTCGGGTTGACGACGAACTCGCCGTCAACGCGGCCGATGCGAACTTCGGCAATCGGGCCGTCGAAAGGTGCTCCGGCCAGCAACAGTGCGGCCGAGGCTCCCACGCCTGCCAGGACGTCGGCGTTGTACTTTTCGTCCGCCGAGATCACATAACAAATGATCTGGACCTCATTGAGGAACCCGTCGGGGAAGAGCGGGCGGATCGCGCGGTCAACCAGACGCGACGACAATACTTCCTTGTCGGTCGGGCGTCCTTCGCGCTTGATGAAGCCGCCGGGGATCTTACCTCCTGCCGAGTACTTCTCACGGTACTCTACGGTCAGCGGAAAAAAGCTCTGGCCCTCACGGACCGTCTTCGAGAGGACGGCGGTGCAGAGCACCATCGTATCTCCCTGTCTAACCACGACGGATCCGTCCGCCTGTTTGGCCAGTCGACCTGTCTCAATGGAGATCGTCTGCCCGGGTGCGAATTCAATTTCGCGGATTGTTGCTTCTGGCATTGTCTGCTCTTCTGTCAGTAAAAGTTCTTTTCCCTCTCCCTTCACCATCGCGGCGGCCCCTTACAGGCGGCGCCGATGAAACCTGCTGAAATGAGTGCGGCACCTCCCCCGCAGAGGAGATGCCGCTTGATGCTACTTCCTGATACCCAACTCTTTGATAATGCTACGGTACCGCTCGATATCGCGGTCGATCAGGTAATCGAGGAGACGACGACGCTTACCGACGAGCTTGAGAAGGCCGCGCCGCGTCGAATGGTCTTTCGAATGCAGCTTCAGGTGCTCGGTGAGCTCGTTGATGCGCTGCGTGAAGATGGCGATCTGGACTTCCGGCGCGCCGGTGTCGTTCTCGTCCTTGCCGTACTTGCGTACGATTTCTGACTTCTGTTCACTCGAGATCATAAATGATCCTCTTTAGATTATACCATGCTAAAGAAGAAGCGCGCCGGTTAGGGCGCGCCTGAAGGCTCTCAAGGTATTAACCCCAAGACCGCCTTGCAACGTATTCGGTCTTTGGAAAGTTGCCGCGTAAGTTTGTCTAACGATGCGAATCGGCGCTCACTCCGCGTGCGCTCGACGAATTCGGTGCGAAGGCGTCGGCCATAGAGATCGCCGTCGAAGTCAATAAGATGCACTTCGTACCGACGATCGGTGCCGTCGACCGTAGGCCGGACGCCAATGTTCATCATCCCAGGGTGTCGTCTTCCCTCTTCATCGACTACCCAGACGGCATAGACACCATCGCTCGGAGTTACCTTGCGGGGATCAAGCAGCTTCAGATTGGCCGTGGGAAAGCCGATCTCGCGACCGCGTCGATCTCCCTCCACGACAATACCATCGATGGAATAATTGCGGCCCAGCATCGATGCTGCTCCTATGACGTCGCCCCCTTCGACCGCGTGGCGTACCTCGGTGGACGATACCACGTGACGCCCCACCACTTGCGCCGGAATCACGTTGATTCCGAAGCCTAATTCCTTACCCATCTCACGGAGCAGGTCGGCATCGCCTTCCCGATTACGTCCGAAAGCATGGTCGTACCCGATCACGATGTCCCGCGCTCCGATGGTGTCAACCAGCACGCGGCGCACATAATCAGGCGCCGACATCTGGGAGAGCTCGTGCGTAAAGGGGATGATGACGAAGCGGTCGATCCCGAGCCTCGCCAGAATTTCAGCGCGCTCGTCGAGCGTGGTGAGGAGCGGGACGGATTCGCCACGAACGACCTCGCGTGGATGCGGGTCAAACGTCACGACGGTGCTTGTGCCGTCGACTGCGCGGGCACACTCGATCAGGTACTCGAGGATTGCCTGATGCCCTCGATGGAGGCCGTCGAATGTGCCGATGGTGATGACGGACCGCTCGTCGCGGCGGATTTCGCCAAAGCCGTGTTCGCGTCGCATCGTCGGCTTCTATGCGGCCTCTTCGGCCATGACCTGTTCGAGATCAGCCATCGTCCAGGCGTTGTCGACGGCGTAGTCGCCGATGCGTGTGCGTTGCAGCCGCGTAAGGTGTGCCCCGACGCCAAGATGCGCGCCAAAGTCATGGGCCAGAGAGCGAATGTACGTTCCCTTCGAGCACTGCACGAGGAAGTCCACATCATTGCCGCGGCGGTCAGTCAGTTCAAAAGCGCTAACGACTACCTGCCGCGGGCGCCGCTCTACTGTTTCTCCCCGCCGGGCTTTCTTGTAGAGACGCTCTCCGTCTACCTTGACGGCCGAATACATGGGCGGCAGTTGCGTGATCTCCCCGACAAACGGTGCCGTCGCCGCGATCAGGTCATCCATCGGGAAATCAGGTACGCTGACTCGCTCTTCGACCTCGGTCTCGGCATCATAAGAAGGCGTGACCTCGCCGAGGCGCAACGTGCCGACGTATTCCTTCGGCAGCTCCATAAAGTGCGTCATCAGCTTCGTCGCTCTACCAACGAGACAAATCAACATTCCCGTTGCCATCGGATCGAGCGTTCCCGCATGACCGATCTTGCGCACGGATAGCACGCGGCGCAGCTTCCGAATTACATCGAAGCTCGACCATCCCTGTGGCTTGTCGATCGGCAAGACGACGCGATCGAAGTTCGACGGACGCTCCGGCGGTACGGCCAGGAGCCGCGAATAATCATCCTGCGGTGCCGGCGACGATGTCTCGCCGTGATGACTGTCGAAGCCGGTCACTGCTCGCGGCGCTCGCGCTCTTCTCTGATGCGGCCGAATAGTGTCTCCATCCGCTGCACGCGTTCGAGCGAGTCATCGAGGAAGAAGCGAATCTCCGGGATAGCCCGAACCTGATGCCGGATCTGCTTGCCCAGTGCGCCGCGAATAGCGGGCGTGAGCTCCTCGAGATGGCGGAACGTGGCCTGGCGTTGCGCCGGTGTGTCGCCATAAACGCTCACGTGGATGTACGCGATGGAAAGGTCTTTTGTAACACGCGCATCCGTCACGGTGACCAGAGACGGCAGCTGCTCAACAAAGTCACTCTGCAGCAAATCGGCTACTTCGCGCTGGAGCAGACGTGCAACGCGTTCGGTACGGATACTCATGGTGTGGTAAGGGATGTGCGGAGGCGGCGAGTGCCGGGCCGTGAAGTTGGGAGATCGCATCGGATCTCCCAACCGGTAGCAGCCCGACTTATACTTCCAGCTTCCGCTTCTCTTCGATGATCTCGAACGTCTCGAACTGATCGCCGACCTTGAGGTCGTTGAAGTTCTCGACGCTGATGCCGCACTCGTAGCCGCTCTGGACTTCTCGGACGTCGTCTTTAAAGCGCTTGAGTGAGCTGATGTTGCCTTCGTACACAACCACGCCATCGCGGATCACGCGGATGCGGTCGTTGCGGCGGATCTTGCCGTCGATTACGTAGCAACCGGCAACCGTTCCGGCACGCGGTACACGGAAGGTCTCGCGGATCTCCGCCATACCAACCGTGACCTCCTTTTTCTCCGGAGACAGCAGGCCTTCGAGCGCGTCGTGTACGTCTTCGATCGCATCGTAAATGACCGAGTACGTGCGGACGTCGATCTCCTCGCGATCCGCCAGATGACGCGCACCCGCCGTGGGCCGCACCTGGAAGCCAATGATGACGGCATCAGACGCCGACGCCAGCATGATGTCGCTCTCGGTGATGCCACCAACACCACTGTGGATGATGTTCAGTGCAACCTCCTCGGTCGACAGCTTCAAGAGAGAGTCGGCAAGTGCCTCAACGGATCCACCAACGTCGGCTTTTAGGATGAGGTTGAGCTCGCGGAAGTCGCCAAGTGCCAGACGGCGGCCAATCTCGTCGAGCGTAATGTGCTTCTTCTGACGGAGCGCCTGTTCGCGATGGATTTGCTGACGGCGCTGCGCAATGTCACGCGCCTCTTTCTCCTCGTCGAGTACAACGAACTGGTCGCCGACTTCTGCGGCGCCCATAAATCCAAGAATCATCGCAGGCTCCGAAGGCCCGACCGACTCGATTCGATTGTCGCGTTCATCAAACATGGCGCGGACGCGTCCGCTATGGATACCCGCCACGAAGACATCGCCAACGCGGAGTGTACCGGTCTGGATGAGCACCGTGGCCACGTTACCGCGTCCTTTCTCGAGGCGACTTTCGATGACGAAACCGTTCGCGTTACGGTTCGGGTTAGCCGACAGTTCTTTCAGCTCAGCCTCGAGCAGCACTTTGTCGAGGAGGTCATCAATGCCCTCGCCGGTGTGCGCCGATACGAGTGAACACTGAACCTTACCGCCGTACTGCTCGACCAACACGTTATGATCAGCGAGCTGCTGCATCACCTTCTGCGGGTTGGCCGTCGGCTTGTCAATTTTGTTGATGGCGACGATGATAGGCACGTCACCCGCTTTGGCGTGGTTGATGGCCTCGATCGTCTGCGGCATGACCGAGTCGTCGGCTGCGACGACGAGGATCACGACGTCGGTGACCTTCGCACCACGAGCACGCATGGCGGTAAACGCCTCGTGCCCAGGCGTATCAAGGAACGTGATCTCCCCGCGATCGGCCATCTCAACCTTGTAGGCACCAATGTGCTGCGTAATACCGCCGGCTTCTCCTGCGACGACGGTGGCCGAGCGGATGTAGTCGAGCAGCGACGTCTTTCCATGGTCAACGTGACCCATCACGGTGACGATCGGCGGACGCGGCTGCAAGTCCGCCGGATCGTCCTCGACCAGAACGATGTCTTCAGCCGTTACGTCTGCGATAAACTCGACGTCAATCCCAAACTCATCGGCGACGAAGGAAATCGTATCGGCGTCCAGGCGCTGGTTGATCGACACGATCAACCCAGACTCAAAAAGTGTCTTGATGATTTCGTTGACGCCGACATCCATCAAGTTGGCAAGCTCGCCTGTCGACACGAACTCCGTCACACGTAAGACGCGATCGGCATCGGCCTGCGCCTGGCGATCATGTGCCAGCGTCTCGGCCCGCCTATCCCGCCGCTGGCGACGACGGCGCTGGCGAGCACGGCTTGCGCCCTGCTCGAGTTCGCGTAGCGTGTCTTGCAGTGACTGCTCAACGGCCTGATCGTCGACCGCCGGTCCTCGCTTTTTCTTCTTTTTCTTCTTCGTTTCCGCCGATACCTCTACCGGCTTGACGGCTTTTGTCTCAGGCTCCGCGGCGGTCGTCTTACGCTTACGTTTACGCTTCCGCTTCTTGTCGGAGTCGGCATCGAGCTTCGAGAGGTCGATCTTGCCGAGAACTTTCGTGCCCTGAAGCTGATGTCGGTTCGCCTTCAGAACAGAATCCGGCGTCTCGACACCTTGCTCATCCACCTCCGCGACGGCCTCGACGTCGGTCACATCGAGCTCAGCCTCTTCAGCCGGTTCTTCGGTTTCTGAGACCGGCTCATCGGTGGCGGCCAGAATCTCTTCAGCCACCGGCACGTCGACTTCGTCTTCGGCAATGGGCTCCACCACCTCGTCTACGACGGCTTCGGGCTCAACTTCTGCTATGGGCTGTTCCGCCTCAGCGTCGGCGAGCTCATCAGCCTCGGCCGTGACTGCCTCTTCCGCCTCCGCCTCGACCACCTGCGGGTCTTCCTCGACGGCTTCCGGTGTGTCGTCGGTCTCAGCAAGGACATCTTCGACGACGGGCTCGTCGTCGTCGGCTTCCTCGACAGCGGCCTCTTCGGCCACCGGCTCGGCCACCTCAGGCGCCTCAACAGGCTCTTCCGGCTCAGTCTCTTCTGCGACGCCGGGATGCACCTCGGCTTCGTGCTCGATGCGCGTGACCGCGTCTTCTTTTGCGTCATCGTCGGCGGCACGGGCTTCGGCGCGCTTCTCTTTTAAGCGCGCGGCCGCTGCCATGTCGTCGGCAAAGTGGCGCCGCAGCTCCAGAAAGGCCTCCTCTTCCGTCACCGCGGCATTCAGGCCGGATCCCTTCATCGCACCATCCATGCCCACCGATTTGAGGTGGTCGACAATGGTGTCGACTGTCACGTTGAAATCACGCGACAGCTTAAAGAGGCGGACTTTCTTGAAATCTTGCTGCTTGGTCATGTAGTGCGATAATGGTGGTCAGTCGCGCGGGTGTTCATATTTCCCGCGTGTCAACTCTCAAGCTCTTCTTCTTCGTCAAACTCAGCTCGAATGACGCGTATTACGCCGGCCGCCGTTTCGCCGTCGAGCCCGGAACGGCGTGCAAGTTCGTCAACCGATAATTCGAGGACAGCCTTAGCCGTATCACATCCAATATTGCGAAGCTTTTCCAGTGTTTCCTCAGAAAAAGCGTCAGAGAACTCTCCGATTTCGATGTCTTCCTCGGTTTCCGAAATCTCACGATATACGTCGATTTCGTAGCCCGTCAACATCGACGCCAACCGAATGTTGATGCCGCCGCGGCCGATTGCCTGGCTGACTTCGTCGGCACGGACGACAACTTTAGCGCGCGGAGGAACGAGATCGTCGTTGATTGAGGTGTCAACCGGGTTCGCCGGCGACAATGCGTGGCGGATCAGCGTGTGCGGATCGTCGGAGTACTCGAGCACATCGATGTTCTCGTTGCCCAACTCCCGCACCACGGCGTGGATGCGGACGCCCTTCACGCCGACGCATGCGCCGACAGGGTCGATGCGCTCATCGTGGCTGACGACAGCAACCTTGGCCCGATCTCCAGGCTCACGAACAATCCGCTTGATCTCGACGATACCGTCGTAAATCTCGGGCACCTCGAGCTCAAACAGACGCTCCATAAAGACGGGGTCGGCGCGACTGATGATCACCTGCGGACTCGTGCCGGTCTCACGCCGCACCTCTTTCACCACGGCCCGCAGCATGTCTCCTTTGCGGTAGCGGTCTTTATAAATTTGCTCTTCGCGCGGGAGAACGAGCTCCGTCTTATTGTGGATGACCAGTACCTCTCGCCGCCGGACCTGATAAATCTCGCCGACGACGATCTCGCCGATAATCTCGGAATACTCCTGAAAAACGTTTTCCTTCTCGATGTCGCGAATGCGCTGGCTAAAGGTCTGCCGCGCCGTCATTACGGCTCGCCGCCCGAAGTCGGCTATGCTCACTTCGCTGGCAACTTCGTCTTCGACGTCGAAATCTTCGTCGATCAGCTTCGCTTTGGAGACCTCGATCTGAGTTACCGGATCCTCGAGATCGTAATCCGGCACCACTTCCTGAATATGCAGGATCTGGATATCGCCGTGATCCGGGTTAAAGATGATCTCAAACGCATCGTCTGCGCCATATCGTTTACGGATCATGGCACGGAAGACGTCTTCCATGATCATCTGAAGCGTATCGCGGTCGATGCCTTTCTCGCGGGCAATCTCCGCGAACGACGATACAAGTACCGAACTTTGCATGAGCGTTGAGTTTTCTTTCGATGTGCGGCGCCGGAATTACCACGGCAATTGAACACGCGCCGCCTCGATTTCATTGTATGAGATGCGCACCGAACCGCTCGACCCGTCCGACAAAATAATCGCTTCATCGTCGACCTCGAGCAGGTCACCGACGATAGCGGCTGACTTTTCACCTTCGGGTACACGGCGCTCCACACGCAGGCCACGGCCCACGTGTTTACGATACTGACGCGGATGAGTCAGCCCGCGCTCGGCTCCCGGGGATGAAACGTTCAGATTGTACCGACCCGAGACAACATCCTCGGTCTCCAGCAGGAAGCCCAGCTCGCGGCTGACCGTCGCCAGACGATCCGCATGCAGTGCCGAATCTGCATCGAGGTAAACCTCGATCACCTGCGATCCTTTCTGACCGCGAACCTGAACGTCGACCACGAATAAATCGGTGCCCTGAATCACTTCTTCGACGTAATCGCGGATCCGCGACCGCATGTCCTGCGGGAGTTTTTCCGTCGACAATGTCATGTTTAACTACCGTTCTTCTGCAAAAAACGCCCGATCCCGAAACCTCGGGCGGGCGCCATACGCATCCTCCGTCTACCCCCAACAAAAAAGGGGCGGCCAGGCAGCCCCCCTGTCGGACATATTAAATATACGGCCGGTGGCGGCGCGTTGGCAAGCCTGCGTGCGTCAGCATAGGCAAACAAATGCGCCGGGCCGATGTTTCGGTAAAAAGATGGCGTGAATCGTTCTCGCCTTTGTGGAGGAAAGACGACTCCTGGCCTCACACGAGCGTGTCGCGCCGTTCATCTTCCTGTGACTGCGGGTAGTCGAGCGTGTAGTGTAGGCCGCGGCTCTCGCGCCGGCGCTGCGCACATTTGATAATGAGGTGAGCCACGGCCACCAGATTGCGTAATTCGCAGAGCCCGGTCGACACGGTTGAGCGTCGATAGAAATCCTCGGTTTCCTCGCTCAGCATTGCGATGCGGCGTCGGGCGCGCTCAAGCCGCAGGGTCGAGCGGATAATCCCCACATAATCCCACATGATCCGCTGAAGCTCACTGCGATTATGGGAAACGAGTACCCATTCCTGAGGATGTGCCGTTCCGCTCTCATCCCAATCCGGAACGCCATTCGGCGATTTAGCCGACGCGATTTCATCAATCGCTGCTTCTGCCGCTCGATGCGCAAATACGAGCGCCTCCAACAGCGAGTTGCTCGCCAGCCGGTTGGCCCCGTGCAGGCCTGTGCACGCCACTTCGCCGCACGCGTACAGACCTTCGATTGACGTCCGCCCCATCCGGTCCGTTACGACGCCGCCGCACTGATAATGCGCTGCCGGCACCACGGGGATGGGCTCCCGAGTGATGTCGATGCCGAAGCGCAGACACGTTTCCCGGATCGTTGGAAAGTGCTCGCGCAGGTAGTCCGCCGGTTTGTGGGATATATCCAGTAGAACGTAATCCTCGCCTCGCTTCTTTAACTGGTCGTCGATGGCGCGGGCCACAATGTCGCGCGGCGCCAACTCGCCCCTCGGGTCGTAATCCGTCATAAAGGCGTTGCCGTCCTGCGTGAACAGGCGGCCACCCTCACCTCGAACAGCCTCCGAAACCAGGAAAGAACGTGCCTCGGGGTGAAACAGCGTGGTCGGATGGAACTGCACGAACTCCATATTGGCAATCCGCGCTTTGGCCCGATATGCCATCGCCACGCCGTCGCCGGTGGCGATCGCCGGGTTCGTGGTGTGGAGATACGCCTGACCCGAGCCTCCGGCCGCGAGCAACGTGCGCCGTGCGAGGAAGGTCATAACCTCGCCTGTCTCCTCGTCGAGTACGTATGCCCCGAAGCAGTGGATATCATCCCGAAGCCGCGACACGAATTGCCCGAGGTGGTGCTCGGTGATCAGCTCAATGGCAAAGTGATACTCGAAGAGCGAAATATTCGGGTGAGACGATGCTCGGTCCACGAGCGCGCGCTCGATCTCACGGCCCGTCGCATCGGCCGCGTGCACGATCCGGTTTGACGAGTGTCCACCTTCGCGCCCCAGATGAAGCCGCTCGCCCGTGTGCGTGAATGAAGCGCCAAGCTGCATCAACTCTCGCACGCGCTCCGGCCCTTCCTCCACCACAATCCGGACAACCGCCTCATCGCACAAGCCTGCGCCGGCATCCAGCGTGTCGGCGATGTGGCTGTCGAAGCTGTCGTTCTCATCGAGGACAGCCGCCACCCCGCCCTGCGCGTAGTTCGTGTTCGACTCGACCGAGTTTTTCTTCGTGACGACGGCTACCGAGCCGTGCTCGGCCACCTTGAGCGCGTACGAAAGGCCGGCCACTCCGCTGCCGATGACGAGGAAATCAAAGTGATGACGGCGATTCGTCATGTCGATTGGACGGCCCAGGAGTAAGTGAGGCGTTTAAAAACGTGCGCCCGCCCGGTCACCCAAATGACCAGAGCGGGCGTTGATTGGCACAGAAGATAATCGTCGGTGAGGCCGGCGCCTACTGCTCGGGCGCCGCTTGCTGCATCAGATACGCTTTGATGAAGGGCCCCAGATCCCCATCCATCACCGACTGCACATCCGTTTCCTTCGTCTCCGTCCGGTGGTCGTTCACCATCGTATACGGCTGGAATACATACGACCGGATCTGGCTTCCCCACTCGATCTTCTTCTTCTGCCCCTCCATTTCGCTTTTGGCCGCTTCCTGAATATCCCGCTCGAGCTGGTAGATGCGGCTCTTCAGCATCGTCATCGCGCGTTCCTTGTTCTGAAGCTGGCTCCGCTCTTCCGTACACTCCGCCACCACGCGCGGGCTCTCACCGTTCGACAGCGTGCCCGTCCAGATGTAGCGGACACCCGTCTCGACCTTGTTCACGTTCTGCCCGCCCTTGCCGCCCGAGCGGAAAGTCTGCAGCTCGAGGTCGGCCGGATTCAGGTCGATCTCGATCGTATCGTCGATCTCCGGGTAAACGAACACACTCGCGAACGACGTGTGGCGCCGACCGCTCGAGTCGAACGGCGAGATACGAACGAGCCGGTGCACGCCGCTTTCGGATTGTAAGTAGCCAAACGCGTACGGCCCCTGGATGTAAAGGCTGGCGCTCTTGATGCCGGCAACCTCCCCTTCCTGGTGCTCGAGCATCTCAACTTTGAAGCCCTCGTTCTCGGCCCACCGCGTGTACATCCGCAAAAGCATGTCAGACCAATCCTGACTCTCGGTGCCGCCTGCCCCCGAATGGATCGACAGGATTGCGTTCCGGTGATCATCCGGACCGCTCAGCATGTTGCGGAACTCCAGCTTCTCCAGATCCTCGACCAGCCGCTCACACTCACTCTCGATCTCCGCGGCCAGATCAGCATCGTCCTCCTCATCTGCCAACACGAGCAGCGTCTCTACATCCTCCGCCCGCCGCACGAGCGCGTCGTAGTCGTTCACCCACGACTCCTCCGTGGCGATCTCCATCTCCACGATGCGCGCCTTCTCGGGGTCGTTCCAGAAGTCCGGGTCGAGACGCTTCTGGTTCAGCGCCTCCGCTTTCTGACGTCGATTGTCGACGTCAAAGATAGCCTCCGAGCGTGTGGACACGCTCTAACAGGCTACGGATGTCATCCTTTGTGAATGTTGCCATGTCTCAAGCCGCCTCGCGGCAATCAAACTAAAAAAGCACCCCGCCCTCAACGACGGGATGACAAAATACGCGTTCCCTGCAATGACGCACGCGGCTACGGCTGCCACGTCGCCAGGTTTCCCACATCCCCGCGGCTTGCGATGTTACGTCATGCCGTATGGTTTTGGGATGAATCGGGTAAGGCCTCGCCATGGTTCACGTTGGTTGCGCCGGGACGAACCCACCCGCCGCTTCGGCCCAACGCTCTTGTCCCGCAACTCCGGACGCACGAAAGAACGGCCCCGCGACTCGATTCAGCCATCATCTTCCTGAGAACTGAGCTCCGCCGCTGATGCCTCGGCAGCGCTACGGACACGTTGATCCACGTCCTGGAGCAATCGATGAAATACTCGCGATGCCGCATCGACGTCCAGCGCTCCGCGCTCAGCTAACGCTGCTACCGCCCGAACTGCCGCGAGCCTGACATTCGCGGGGCGCGCCGCGTTGGTCTGGCGCTCCACAAACTCGCGATACCGCTCATCGACATCGATCGACGCTGATGCGGCGAGCAACGCCGTCTCCACCCGGCCCTGCCACGACGCGAGCTCATAAAGATGCGCAACCTCTTGCGAAAACGCTGTCGGATTCCTATCTGCCGCCACGGTCACGCCGGAGGCGACAACGGCGTAGGATGAGTCGTGCAGCGCATCCTTGATTGCGGTCGCCGCCAGATGGTCGTCGGCCGGAGCATCAGCCAGCGCGCTAACGGCCGCCGCACGCATTCTCGCCGATTCGTCATCGAGCGCGCGCATCGCAAACACGCGCCTCACCTCAGCGTCAGCCGCGACGTCTCGCGACAAACCAGCGAGCGCGCTCATGCGAACGAAATCATATTCATCGTGGAGCGCTGAGATCAGCGTCTGACGAATCTCCGGCGTCCGCTCGAGTTCACTTAATACGGTCACGGCCTCAATGCGCGCCGCCACGCCCCGCCCGAACCGCGCTTGCGCCATCCATTCCTTCAATGGCTTGCGCGTCTGCACCTCGGCCAGAACCTCCAGGTTCGGATTGATCTGCACATAGTCGATCTCACCGGCCGTAGCAATGCGCAGCGTGGTATCAGCCGTTTCCACTCGCAGCCGTCCTTCGTGCGGTTCACGCCCGGCGTAGCTGACCACATATGGAAGGTCGAAGTGGAATATCGGAAAGGCCGTGGCATCCTGAACCTGCTGTATCCGAACCTCATAAAAGGCATCGGCAGCACGCTGGTCGACAATCAGCTCCGGATGGCCCGGCGAACGGAACCACTGCTCGAAAAACGTCGAGAGGTCCCGACCGGATGCCGCCTCCATCACGCGCTGAAGATCGTTAGCGGTCGTGTTCTGGTGCCGGTACTCCTCGAGATACGCGTTGACGCCCTCCCACCACGCCGCCTCGCCGAGCTCGAAGCGAAGCATGTTCAGCACGCGCGCGGCTTTCTGATACGTGTGGCTGTCGTACAGGTCGTAGGGGTCGCTGTAGCCGAACCAGATGATTGGCCTCCGTAGCGACTGCGCCTGCCGCATGTAGCCGCGCAGATCGCTGATGGCATGCTCCTGCGCAGCATCCTCTCCGTGAGCATCCGCGAGATAGACTTCCTCCATGTAGCTCGCAAAGCCTTCGTTGAGCGCGAGGTTCGCCCAGTCGGCCGAGGTCACCAGATTGCCGAACCATTGGTGCACAAGCTCATGCGCGATCAGATCACGGCCCGAGTAATCCAGATGCGCGCGGCTGTCTACCTGCAACCGCGACGACATCGTCGAGAGCGTCGTATGCTCCATCCCTCCTGCCGTGAACTGCTGCGCCGTGACCTGGCGGTAGTTCGGCCAAGGATATCGCACGCCAAGTCGATCTTCAAAGACTTCGATCATCCGCGGCGTCTCGCCGAAAATGAGGTACGCATACGGCGCGTACTCCGGTTCGACGATGTACTGAAGCGGCACCACCGTCCCGTCGGCACGTCGGAAGCTATCCGGCACCGCCTCGTAGCGTCCAACGGCAAATGCGGTCAAGTACGGCACGTGCGGTTGGTTGAGGCGCCAGACGTTGGTCCGCATCCCTCCTTCCACAAATGAACTGATGAGCTCGCCATTTGCGAAAGCATCGAGCGAGTCAGGCACCGTCAACTCAATCTCGAACGTCATGAAGTCGTCCGGCTTGTCCCACGTAGGAAACCAGAACCGCGCGTCTTCGGGCTGCGACAGCGTCCACACTTGCGTCGGCAAGGATGGGTCGTCGCCGCTGCCGTCTACGAAGTGAATGCCCAGGATGCTCTCGCTGCGGCGGGGATTGGCCGTGTAGTCGATCGCTACGTTGACTGTGTCGAATGCGCGCAATGGCTCGACTGGCCGCGCCGAGAATCCGTTGTCGAAGTGGCTCACACGCAGCGTGTCGGTCCAGCCGGCGTGCGTCAGCGTCACCGAATGGATGTCAAGAAAACGAGCATGGAAAAACAGACTATCGAGGTGGCCCTCACGCGGCGTCAGCCTGTGGGTGGCAATGCCATGGAGCTCCTCCGAAGGTAGATCAAACGAAAGTTGAAGCCGCGTGTGCAGAATGTCGTACGAGCGCACCTCTGGCTCAAACGTATCTAGACCGCTCTCCAGCACGCGGTACATTCGCTCTGAGGCGATCGCCTGCGATCCGACCGTCGTGTCGGGCGGCATGACGTTCGGGTTCTCCGTGATGCCGGTGGTCGCACAGCCGGCCGGCAGCAATGCGACGACGGCCACCGCCAGGGTCGCCAGGACTGCGTTGCGGGGTATATACTTCACAGCAATCAGGCGCGGTGCCGTTCGGCAAAGCGCGTAATTCGACGGACGGCTTCTTCGACTGACTCCAGCGAGGTCGCATATGAGCAGCGCACGTATCCTGCACCGCTGGGCCCGAATGCGTCGCCCGGCACGACGGCCACATGCTCTTCCTGGAGCAGCTCCTGCGCGAACTCTTCTGAGGTAAGCCCTGTCGATCGGATATCAGGGAACGCATAAAACGCTCCTTCCGGCTCAAACGTGGGCAGGCCCGCGGCGTTCATCCCATCCACAAAGGTTCGACGACGCTTGTCGTACGCCTGCCGCATGTTCTCGACGTCATCCTGACATTCGCGGATACCGGCCAGAGCGCCAATCTGAGACATCGTGGGCGCGCTCATCACCATGTACTGATGCACTTTGTACATGGCATTATAAATGTCGCGCGGCGCGCACGCGTAGCCGATCCTCCACCCCGTCATCGCGTAGTTCTTCGAGAATCCGCCGAGCAAAACTGTCCGCTCGCGCATGCCTTTGATCGACGGCACCGACACATGACCGCTATCGAACGCCGCACCATACACGAGCCGATCGTAGATCTCGTCGGACAAGACCAGGAGGTCATGCTCGATGACGACGTCAGCGATACCTTCCAGCGTTTCACGGTTGAGAACGGCGCCGGTCGGATTGTTGGGATAGCCCAGGAAGAGCACCTTCGAGCGCGGCGTAATCCTGGCGCGGATATCCTCCGCCGTCACCTGGAAGTCTGTCTCGACGCTCGTTGGCACGTAAACGACCTCGGCGCCGGCAAACTGCGCGGTCGGCCCGTACGACACAAAGCACGGCTCGGGGATCAGAATCTCATCACCCGGGTCGAGCAGCGCCAGCATCGCGCATTGCATTGCCTCACTTACACCAACGGTCAGTAAGATTTCTTCGGCCGGATTGTACTCGACGCCGTAACGCGCTGAGAGATCATCTGCCACTTCCTTTCTCAAGTCGAACAGGCCGGCGTTGGCAGTATAAGATGTCTTGCCTTCATTCAACGACGCGATGGCAGCGTCAATGATCGGCCGCGGCGAGACGAAGTCCGGCTCGCCGATACCGAGCGAAATGACGTCCTCCATCGTCGCAGCGATCTCAAAGAACCGGCGGATGCCGCTGGGCGGAACGTTGCGCACGCGTTCTGAAATCCGGTGCGATTGATCCGGCCCTACTGCCTTGTCCGACATGAATCAAAGTTGGTTAGGATGATCGGAAGCCCTGGGCCGCGAAGATACGCACGTGGCGGTGATAATCTGGATCGCGGTCGTCTGATTTGGCTGCGATCGTCCGTTCCCGCGCCGAGGCTTGCCTTCACAAGAGCAAACACTATTTTGGATTTGCGATCGGCACTGGCGGCCGGTTGCCCGAGAATCGCACATAGAATCATCTTATCGGCATCATGAGCGAAACGTATCAGAACTACATCGGCGGGCAGTGGGTGGATGCCGCGTCCGGCGAGACCTTTGAGAAACGTAACCCGGCGCGGACGTCCGAGGTGATCGGGCTTTTCCCGCGTAGCCTTGCCGTCGATGTCGACGATGCCGTAAACGCCGCGCAGAGTGCGTTTGCAACCTGGAGCCGCGTGCCCGCTCCGGCACGGGGCGACTATCTGAAAATGATCGGTGATCTGCTCGTTGAGCGAAAAGATGAGATCGCGTTTGAGATGACCCGCGAGATGGGTAAGACCTTTACCGAGACCCGCGGCGACGTACAGGAGGCGATCGATACCGCCTATTACGCGGCCTCCGAAACGCGCCGCCTGTTCGGCAATACGGTTCCGAGCGAGCTGCCGAACAAGTTCAACATGAGCCTCCGGCGACCTGTAGGGGTGTTTGGGATCATCACGGCGTGGAACTTCCCCGTGGCGGTGCCCACCTGGAAGATCTTCCCGGCCATTGCGTCGGGCAACACGGTGGTTTTCAAGCCGAGTGAGGAGGCACCGAATTCGGCCCGTTTGCTCGTCAAGGTGTTCGAGGATGCCGGGCTACCCGCTGGTGTCGTGAATCTCATTACCGGAGCTGGCGAGGCCGGCCGCGCCCTGGTCGACCATCCCGGCATCGATGGGATTTCCTTCACTGGGTCGACGGATACCGGTGCTTCGATTGCCGAGGCCGCAGCCCGCGAGCATAAGCGTGTCTCGCTCGAAATGGGTGGCAAGAACCCGCAGATCGTAATGCCGGATGCCGATCTCGACCTGGCCGTGGAAGGCGTGCTCTGGGGTGCGTTCGGCACCACGGGCCAGCGCTGCACAGCTACGAGCCGCCTCCTGCTTCATGTGGACATTCATGACGAGGTGGTTGAGCGGGTGAAGGCGCGTGCGGCCGAGCTCAGGCTCGGCTATGGTAATGATGATGGGATTGATGTGGGCCCGCTGATCAATCAGAAGGCGCTCGATAAGGTTCTGGGCTACATCGAGATCGGGCAGCAGGAAGGCGCGAAGCTTGTGATGGGCGGCGAACGCGCCGAGGAAGGCGCACTGGCCGAGGGCTACTTCTTCCTGCCGACGATCTTTGCGGACGTCCGCCCTGGCTCGCGCCTCGCGCTGGAGGAGGTCTTCGGCCCTGTATTGTCGGTGCTGAAATTCGAGACGTACGAGCAGGCGATCGAGATTGCCAATGAAGTGCGGTATGGTCTCTCGTCGTCGATCTACACCCGAGACGTCGCGCAAGCCTTTCGGGCCATGCACGACCTGGAAGCCGGCATCACTTATATCAATGGGCCCACGATTGGTGCGGAAGCACACATGCCGTTCGGTGGTGTGAAGCAGACCGGAAACGGCCACCGTGAAGGCGGATGGGAGGTTTTTGACTTCTACACGGAGACGAAAACAGTGTACGTGGACTACTCCGGTCGTCTTCAGAAAGCTCAAATCGATAATGTGGGGTGAGCGCGTACGCCCACAAGCGAAAACGCTTGTAAATGTCGGATACAAGCGATTATGCTTGTATTCCTCGGATACAAGTCATTTAGCTTGTATATGTCAATTACAAGCGAAAGTGCTTGTATTACGATTGCGCCTGCACGGGTTCTTACAGATGAGTGAAGCATTAACAGCTGTCTTGACCGGCGACCTCGTCATGTCGGAGAAATTATCGGCTGCCGTCAGGAAGATGGTCCCTGACCGCCTGGAGTTGTGCCGCCGCGCGCTGCTTGAACATGAGGTAGATGTGAGTGAAGTCGACGTCTACCGCGGCGATGGCTGGCAACTACTTACGCGCACACCTGAATGGCTGCCGTTCATTGCTCTGTTCATTCGGGTTGAGCTAAAAGCCTGGCGCGAAGATCTCGACAGCCGGGCAGTCGGTGCCGTGGGAACGACCCAGAGCACGGGCGACGGCGACGTGTCGCGCGGATACGGAGATGCGTTTACGCGGTCGGGGCGTGGGCTCGATTCGTTGCCGAAAGATCGGCGGATGGCGTTCTCGCTGCATGCTGATGATGACGCACAGCAGCGGCTGGTAAACGCGGCTACGGTGCTGGTCGATGAGGTGGTGACGGACTGGACGGCAGCCCAGGCCACGGCCGTGAGCCGCGCGATGCGAGGGCAGTCGCAAGAGGAAATTGGGAGGGGTTGGCCGGGTGGTCCCATATCGCAGCAGGCTGTCGCTCAGCACCTTCAGCGAGCGTCGTGGCCGGCGGTTCGCGGCTGGCTCGATGCCATGAACGGACTCATCCGATCGATGGACGCTTGAATGGCATCCTCCCCTGTCGACCTGTTCATTCTGCTGCTGGCTGCCCACGTGCTTGGCGATTTCGTTCTGCAGACGAATGAAGACGTTGCACGAAAGCGCGAGCCGTTAGTCCTTGCGCGCCATAGCCTCATCCATGCGGGGCTCGTGTATGCAATGAGCGGCTTATGGCATGTCATATGGCTGCCTGCGGCTATCGGATTGACGCACGGCGTGATCGACTGGGTGAAGTCGCGTTTTGGGCGCGAGGGCATTGCCTGGTTCTTTGGCGATCAGGCGGCTCATCTCGTGACGATTGCCGCTGCGGCTGTGGGTGCGACGATGCTTCACGGCGATCCGGCATGGAGCGCCCTGGGGATAGAGACCGTGTATCCGATCTTGCTCGTCCTTGCGGGCGCCGTCCTGACGATACGCGTGGGCGGGATCGTCGTGGGAATGACGCTCGTGCCCTACCTGGATGAACTCATTGAACGCGCGGGCGAAGACGCGCTGCCAGATGCTCGCGGCTTTGGGGATGGCGGACGCGTGATCGGTTACCTCGAGCGAACGCTGCTGTATGTCCTGGTGCTGACGGGAAATCTCACGGCCGTAGGATTCCTCGTCGCGGCGAAGGCGTTCTTCCGGATCGGCGAGATCAGGGATCAGTCGAACCGGCTCGAGGCGGAGTACATCATCATCGGCACGCTCGCGAGCTTCGCCTACGGGGTGATCGTGGCGTACGGGATCGCGTTGTTGCTCGAGGTCCGGTGATCGAAATGCACGGGGATGTGCGTCCGAAGTATGGCCGCAAGAGCGGTGGAAAACGGGCGCCGGCTTTCGCCGTCCCGGTGCACAACGGCAGGCGAAGGCGAGGCCGCACCCGGTTCCCCCAAAACAGCAGCCAGCCGGTGCAAAAGAGCTAACGGGATCGCGGACGGACGGCGGAATCAGCGGAGGTAAAAACGCGGAGGTTCGTCTCCCACGAGCGCGCAGAGCTCGAGGTACGGCATCACGGGTGATGCTTTGACCTTCGTCATCAGCACCTCTTCGACCTGGAAGAGCCCCGTTACGTTCTCCATCGTCACGGTGATGCGGACGGGTTTGGCATCGCCCTCAACGATATCGACGCGTTGGATGGCCGATGCCGAAAAGCGGTGCATGTCTCCGACGGCTGGATCGCGGCCGAGGAGCTGCGGGATCCGCGAGCGGCCGCGTGCCATGTCTGTGCCGTCGGCAACGAGGCCGATGCCCGCTTCGATGGAATGGATGCGGCTGGCGGCCATATGGCCTACGATGACTTCGTGAGCCATGGATCGGACGACGACGCGCATGGGATCGCCTTCATCGTAGATCAGTGCTGTGTATTTCTGGATGAACTCATCGGAGAGCGCGATGGAGTGCCACTCGTGATCTTCGCGCGTGACGGCCATGCCGACGTCGTGGAGAAAACAGCCGAGCACGAGGGCCGCCGCTGAGTCTTCCAGCGTGCCCACCTCCTCTCGCTCGAGTGAGGTGTCGATGCCGTTCTTGCTCAGCATCTGGAGGATCTTCAACGCGTTGTACGTGACGATACGCGCGTGGACGGGGCCGTGGTCGTTGTAGCCGAGACGCCGCACCGAGACGGCATTGCCGTAGCTGTGGTGCTGGTGGATGATCGGATCTTCGATCAGCGCCGAAACGAGTGTGCGGATCTTACCCTCCGCGCGGCGCAGGAGCGCCTTGTTGATGGCATCCTCGCGCGGGCTGACGGCCTGCCAGTCGGGAAGTCGGGTTTGCTTCTCTCGCTGAATCTGCTCCATTGCGTGAGAACGGGGCCGGATATGATGGCGGCGATAAAATCGCTCGGCCGAGGGGCTCGGCGCGACGGCACGGACAGATACACAGAAACCCGCCGGCAGTTCTACCAGCGGGTTTGTATCAGTCGGGACGGCAGGATTTGAACCTGCGACCCCTTGCACCCCATGCAAGTGCGCTACCGGACTGCGCCACGTCCCGATCGAAGTTTGCTAATCAACGAAAACGGCGGCCACGTTTCAAGCAGTTCGCGAAATCTTGGGACGCGGAAATTAATCGAGTGAGCTGCGCAGTTCGGTCAAAAACCGCCGCAGCTCAATCAAGCGCTCTCGATCTACATCTGCGCTCGCCCCTGACTCCCGCTCGAGCACCTGCCTGGCGCCTTCGATAGTATACTTGTCCTCTTTCAGCAGATGCTGGATACGCTCGAGCAGCCGGAGGTCTTCGTCGGTATAGGCGCGCCGCCCCGAACGGTTCTTCCGCGGAGCAAGCATGGGGAACTCGGTTTCCCAGTAGCGAAGCACGTGTGGTTCGAGATTGAGCCTTTCACTGATCTCACCGATCGAGTGATACAGCTTCTGGATGTGCGTAGACATCTGACGGACAGATGTTGAAGAGATAATGGTATTTCCTCGCGTCTGCTGAATGTACGCGGTATCAAACTATCTTTCCCGCCAACATTTTCGGGAGAGACGTTGATGCATTACTCGAAGGGCCGTTTTTCGATGAGCGACGCCTCGCTGCTATTAGCGGTGATGATATGGGGATTGAACTTCCCTGTTTTGAAGGCAACGCTCTCGGTTATGCATCCGTATGTAATCAATACCTTCAGGTTTTCGATTTCCACGTTGGTGCTCGGGTTAATCTACGCGGCACGGTTGCGAAAATCGGGCGAGCCGTTCTGGAAGCCGGTACGGACGCACGGCCTGAAGCTGGCGTTTCTCGGTCTCACGGGTACGGTGTTCTACCAGGTGCTCTTCATCATTGGCGTGAACGCAACGGCCGCCGGAACCGCTGCGCTGATCATGGCGAGCGCCCCGATATGGACGGCTGTGTTCGGCGTCATATTCGGGACGGAGCGATTGACACCGGCAGCCTGGGCGGCGCTGGGCATCTCACTCTTCGGGACGGCGGTCGTCGTCGCGGGCGGCTCTTCGACGATCAGCCTCGCGCCCGGAACGCTGTTCGGCAACCTCATGATGGTAGCCGCCGCGCTTTTCTGGGGATTATACACGGCGCTTAACCGGCCGGTGGTGCAGCAACTGGATCCTGTGGGCGTGTCCTTCTTCAACCTGCTCGTTGGTCTGCCCGTCCTGATTGTGATTGGGCTTCCATACTTCGACACGGTGGTGTGGGCGGATGTTGACGCCTGGGTGTGGGCGGCCATCCTGTACTCGGGCGGACTTTCGACCGGCCTTGCAATCGTGATTTGGAACGCGGCCATCCGCGCCGTCGGCTCGTCGTATACAGCGGCGTTCAACAACCTCGTGCCGTTCGCCGCGCTCATGATGAGCTATTTAATACTGGCGGAGCCTGTGACATGGCTCCAGATCAGCGGCGGTGCATTTATTATCGGCGGACTCATGCTTATGCGCAGAACACGCGAGCCCGTGGCAGCCGCTGAGCGCCGTATCAGCGGGTGAGGCGCTGGTACTCCGACATGTGCGAGGGGTCGACCGTAGTGAGCGTTTCGTACGCCTGATTCTGGAACTGCGAGTTCTCAAAGATGGCCGTCAGCTCCTGATACTTCGCCGAGAAGAACAAGTCGATCGCGTACTGCCGCGACACCGTCTCGTAGAGCTCGTTGATGTCGACGACGGTCTGCAGCACGCTTTCCCGCGCGACATCCGTCTGCGAGACGAAGTGATCCAGCCCGTGGAAGTGATAATTAAAGTAGGCGTCCCGAAGCGACGTAAACCGCGGGTCGAGAATCTGACGGACGAGGTCGGCCCGTCCCCGCTCGCCCGTTAAGTCGGTCCACCCCTGCGCCGACTGTGCCTGCGCCAGCTCCGCGAGGCGACGGGCACGCTCGAAGTACGGCGTGCCGCCGCGTTCCTGGAAGCTGTCAAAATCGTAGCCCAGGATGAGCATCGCGTAGAAGTCAAGCACGGAGGTCAAGGGGTCGAACTGCTCCAGGTTGAAGTTGAGCGGCATGCCCTGCGTGTACGAAAAGTGCCACGTGGGGTCGTTGATTTGTAGCAGCGTTGAGTTCTGCGTGGTGCCGTAAATCGGCCGCCGGCTGGCAACCACGATCCGCGCGCGGAAGGTGCTCAGTGTCGGCGCATCTTCGATCGTGATCTGCATCGTGCAGTCGATGCGTTCGTGCTCCTGAAAGCGCAGTCCGGTCCACGACCGCTCATTGATGTATTCGTCGATCTGATCGCGCAGATCGTTCAGGAACGTGTACTCAGAGCCGCTCAGATTCCGCAGGTCGACGCTGACAGAACAATTGAATTCCTGGGCGGACGCTGAACGCGGCAGCAGAAGTGCGACGAAGAGGAGGAAAGCGAACGGGATGCGCATGATGACGGGAGGGCGCAAGAACACGGGAGGCTTGGAATTCCAACACACGAGGCGCCAACGCTGTTTCTCAGAGGCGGTACAATCGTACAGCGTTACGGGCGGCTCATCTTGCCATCTAACAGAAAGATGGACAGATGATGCTCAAACGGAGGATCCGATGCGCCCGCTCTTTTACCTCCTCTACCTCCTTGTGCTACTCGCGGCACCTGCGGCGGGACAGACGCTCGATGAAGGCGGTCGGCTTGCTTCTCTTTCAGGCGGGGGCAGCGCCGTTGACGTTGATATCTGGGGGTTCGTGAATCCGGCTTCTGGAATCGAACCTGGATCTTCCGCACTCGGCGTGCACGTTTCGCAGGCATATGGGCTGGCCGAGCTTCGTTCCGGCGCAATCGTTACCGCCCGCACATTCGACGAGCTAACCGTTTCCTTCGGCGCGCGGACGTTTGGGTTTGAGCTTTATCGAGAGAGCTCCTTTCGACTGCGCGCGTCACGACGGTTGGGACGCTTAGCGGGCGGACTTCGCGTGGGTGTCGCGCTCGGCTATCATCATCTCGGCATTGACGAGTTCGGCTCGGCCGGTGCCGTAACGGTCGACGCAGGCTGGATCGCTTCGCCCCTTCCCGGATTGATGCTTGGCGGATCTGTCGTCAATCTCAACGGCGGCAGCTACACGGCGCACGACGACCTGCCACGGGTACTGAAACTTGGCGCCTCGTATTCACCCGGGCGGATTACTGTTATCGCCGATGTGATGAAGGATGTCCGGTACCCGCTCTCCCTGATCATGGGTGCGGAGTTCATCCCGCACGATGCATTTGTCGTTCGGGCCGCAGCCGCAACCGAACCCGAGCGGTTCACAGCGGGCGTTGGGCTGCGCCTGGGTCCGATAATCATCGACCTCTCCACCGAGCGGCATTATTTGTTGGGATGGAGCCCCGCCGTCGGACTCGAATGGCGGGTGAGATGAAGATCGCAGCCATTGGACTCGCCCTTGCCTTCCTCGCGGCTCCCGTGATCGCGCAGTCGCGCCTTGACGACGTGGTCGAGCGTCTTTTGGATGAACGAGACGACCTTGACGCCGACCGTCTCTACGATCTGGCTGAGAGGCCCGTGGATTTGACGCGCGCTCCCATGGATGAGCTACAGGCGATCCCGCTACTGCCGCGAATCGCTGTCGACAGTATCATGGTGATCCGCATGTCGGGTGATGCCCCCGATTCCATAGAGGCATGGATTCAACGGCTCGGACTCGATGGAATAGAGGCCGAAGTGCTACGGACGTTCGCGGTTGCAAGACCGCACGAGCAGGTGCCTGGTGAAGAAGTGCTACGCCTGAGGCCGGATGTCCGCCTGACGTCTCGGTTCTCGCGTCGCATTGATGTTGGCCGAGGTTATCGACGAGATGAAGATGGCCAAGCGACCTACGCCGGCACACCGGAGCGGTTGTATCAGCGGATGCACGTGCGTCTGGGCAATTTGCAGGCGAACCTGACCATGGACAAAGCGCCCGGGGAGCCGTTCTCCTGGCATCCCGAGAGGCGAGGGTTCGGGTTTACTCATTCCTCGGGCTATGTCACTTACGCTCCGTCCTCCTTATTTGTCGAACGAGTGATTGCCGGTGACTACCGCGCAGACTTCGGCTACGGACTCGTCTCGGGCAGTAGTCTCTTCTCCTCCAAGGGCCGGGAGACGACTCGGTCGGTGCGCCACGGCGGCCGCGGACTTCAGCCGTCAAGTTCCTCCATGCGACTTTCGTACCTGCGCGGAGCGTCTGCGGCGTTGCGGTTGAATCGCCTGAGTGTATTCATGTTTGCATCTCGAGTTGCGATCGATGCCACGGTCGATACGGTTGTCATTGACGAGGTCACCAGTATATCAGCCGCTCGCAGCAACACCGGTTACTACCGAACCGAGACGGAGCGTGCACGGATGCGCTCCCTGCCGGAGACTACGCTTGGAGCCGCCGTCGAGTGGCAGCAGGGCGCCGTCTCCATCGGTGCGGCAACGCTCAGGACCTCATGGCCCGCAACGATGACCATGGCCGATCGAGCTGACCTCATACCACTTGAGAACCGGTCGGCATTTGTCGCTCAGAGCATTTATACCCACCTCCGGTTGCCGGCACTATCGGCGGGCGGAGAAATCGCGCGAGCCGGTTCCAGCGCACCGGCATTGATCGCTGCGGTTACGCTGCATCCCGATGATAAAACTGAAGTTCTTGGGGTGTACCGGCGCTATCCGCCTGATTTTGACAACCATCACGCCACATCCTTCGGCCACCAGAGCACACCACGCAACGAAACGGGGATCTACTTTGGCATCAGAGCGGCGCTGTTGCAAGGGTTAACCTTTCGCGCCTTCATCGATCATTATCGCTTTCCCTGGCTCCGCTTCGGGATGCGGACGCCGTCAAGCGGAATGGATCGGCTGGCGGAAATTGAATACCGGCCGCGTCGGTGGTGGACGATTCAGGTACTCGGCCGCTCGCGCGTCGAAGAGCACCGCATCCCCAGCGCTGCCACTGATAATATCTCCGGTGTCGGCATCGCCAATCGCACATCGGTCCGGCTGCACCAGGATTTTCGTATCGACGATAGATGGCGCGTGCGCGTTCGAGCAGAAGCGTCGAGGTACTCGAATGATTCCGGTCGGTCGGATGTGGGGTTGATGCTGTACCATGACTTATCGTGGCAGCCGCGGCGATCCGTGACGGTCGCGGGACGAGTCACGTTCTTCGATGTGTCTCATTTTGATGCGCGGATTTTCGCTCATGAGACAAGCCCGGGCACGTTTGCCCTTCAGCAGTTAAACGGCATCGGAGACCGCTGGTACTGGATGGTGAGCTGGCAGATTATGACCTCCACCCGGCTGCAGGTAAAATACAGCCGTCATCGTCTTGAGGACGCACGGACGATGGGGTCGGGACACGATGAAGTTGAAGGTAATCGCCTTCGCGAGATTGCCGCCCAGCTGGTCGTCCGACTTTAGAAACTACCTGAACGTGAAGCGAGGCAAGCCGTGCGTTCTCGCTGTGACGCCCCACCTGAGATCCAGCTCGGTGTGATGGAAAACGCGAACACGGAGGCCGAGTCCCGCGGATGCTGAACCGAACGTGGCTCCGCCACCAAGCTGATGGAGCTGTTCGGCCGCGGCAAACCCGTACAGCGCGTGGATGAAGAACGGAATGAGGATCGATCCGTCGTCGACGAACGCCAGTGGCTGAATGATTTCAACCCCGGCGCGGCCGAAAGAGCCTTCTCCGAGGTAGCGGTTGCGATATCCGCGAGGTAGGAATAATGCTGTGCTGATTCCCTGACGGGCGTTCTGGACGAGGAGTCCGCCATCCAGCCTTATGCTCGTATTGGTTTCGGTCATCATGGGGAGGTAGACGTATAGGCGGCTCACGACCGAACGTGCCGGTGCGTCTAATTCATCCCATATATCTATTCGCGAGCCGGTGCTCAGGATTACGCCGCTATTAGGCTGGAGGTCGCGGGTGTTTGCCTGGACGCGGTACATAACTGAAGCGCTGGGCCTGATCGATGCGAGGTCTCGGAAGGAACCGCCAAGACCCGGTGGAGCGAGCGTCCGGTTGTCATCATCAAACAATCGCTCTTGTTCATACGATGCCGAAAGACCGAGGGCCACCCGCGTCGTAAACACGTTGGCATCGAGCGTCAGAGGCAGAGACATATCGAGGCCTACACCACGCCTCTCGCGGCCTATGCGCGCCGTTTCACCGTCGGCAAATTGAGCGACGACCGTCGTCGGCTCACGGAAAACCTGTATCGTAGGGCGCAGAGGACTACCGCCGTACGATACTCCAGCGGATCCCCAGGCGCTGTGCTTTCTGTAGTAAACGTTGCCGCCGTACGCCCATCGCATCAGCGGGTCGACGCCCTCCAGGCTGAGCCCGAGTCCCGGCCCGTAGTTAAAGTCATCGTCTCCTGCCGTATCGTCGTCGACGATGACCACGGGCGACAGCAATCTGGGGAATAGATATCGGGATGCCCGGTAGGTTGCTGGATCCGGCAATTCGTAGTGAGTACGCTCTTGTGGCCACTGAACATCGAGACGATCCGGCGTGACCTCGTGCTCGAGTTGCAACGACGTGACGGCGAGTTCGTAGCGCTCATGCTCGTAATTGACGTACGCCAGCGTCTGGCCGTCCGGCGAGGCGGCACCCTGCAGCGCGCCGAAGCGGGCATTTGTCAGCCGGTAGATTCGGTCGCCGGCGACGTCGAGCGCATAGATGTTCGAAACGCCGTTTTCAGCTGAGGTAAAGATCAACGTGCGCCCATCTTCTGACCATGAGATGTCGTAGATGGGCATGTCAGCGAAGAACAACCACGGCGCGAGCGTGCCGTCGAGATCGTCGACATCCCCGATCAGCACACCTTCCTGCCCCGCGATGTTTGCCAGGACCGCAACCTCACTCGAGAATGGCCTAACGGCTAACTGCCGAAACAACATCCTCCCGTCGAACGCCGACTCCGCAACTCCGTCGACAGTAATTCGCACGATCGACGACTCCTGGCCATCATTCCGGAGCGCGAGGATCGATCCGTCCGGGAGGTTGACCGGTGCGTGGATCCGTGACCGCGGCATCGCAGGGGTAGTTCGCCGCGTATCGACATCGAGCCGGTAGACGCCGGCCCGCGCCGCATCGGTGGGTAAGACGTCGGCGTCGTATCGGCTGAAGATGATCTGGCCCCTCGAGCTATCCAAATGGAACGCCCCCTCCCCTGACAGACCTACGTGGGCGATTAGTTGAATCCGGCCCGACTCGGCGTCGACCCGGTAAAAACCCGCTCGCGTGCTGTATCCGCGCGCGTGAACGGCAAGCTCATCCGCGTTGAGCCAGCGGGGCGACTGCAGCGTCATCCCTGCCTCCGAGATGATCCGCGTAGGGTCGTCGAACGGACCGGTCATCGCCAGGCGCTCTTGTTCGGCTCGAAACCATCGCTCGCGAATGGCGGCACCGGTGCGAAACGGCGCCTCGCGATTTCCCCACCACATGC
>Ga0209487_1000487_pt1 | contig 36117 bp, 31 predicted proteins | sample Poulit2012_FD_187524 | JGI IMG/M metagenome (GOLD analysis project Ga0209487, IMG submission 187524) | Agricultural soil microbial communities from Georgia to study Nitrogen management - Poultry litter 2012 (SPAdes) (version 2) | ecosystem: Environmental > Terrestrial > Soil > Agricultural land...
CCGGTTATACGTACATATAACAAGTGTAATTCGTGGTTCAGATTGCATACATTGGATTAAGTGTCAACGGATTGCCAAACCTGTTTTGCCAAAGGTTCATGTGGTGCAATTGACTGCTGAGCTCTGCCAGCCAGAGAAAAGTGCCAAATTCCCTCATTTCCGGTACCTTTGAAGCAGAGCTGACAGTATCCAAACCACAGCTACCTGTCCGGCAGGCTCTTGGAAAATGATAAATATAACCAAACAATCAGCAAAGAGTATTGAATAATCCGGCTCCCGAAATTGCCGTCTATATGCCAACCCGTAACCGGGCAGGAAAGCTGGAGGATGTGCTCAGCTCTATTTTTGGCCAATCATTGCAGCCGGCAGAGGTCATCATCGTAGATGATGCGTCAGATGACTCGACCAGTGAAATCCTCTCTCTCTGGAAAGAGCAACATCCCATACTTAAGGTGGTAAGAAACGAAACACCTCAAGGAGCAGCAGCTTCCAGAAACCGAGCGATCAGAAGGGCTGAATCTGAATTTATAACAGGTGTGGATGATGATGATATATGGAAGGCCGGCCGCCTGGAGAAACTGTACACTCTGTTTCATGAAGAAACGTGCGCCGGGGTATGCTCCTATGATATGATGGATGATGGCGTCCGTAAAAGGATCTGGAAAAAGCCTTCGCACATCACGTTGGATGACCTACTTTATTACAATATGGCCGGTAATCAGATCCTTACCCGCACCGCGTATATCCGGGAAGTGGGTGGATTTGATGAGGCTCTCCCTTCGGCGCAGGATTACGATTTGTGGATCCGCATGGTGCAGAAATATGGCCCCATCCGGACGCTGCCTGAGGTATTGCAGATCATCAATATCAGGCAGGATGATAACAGGATCTCCACATCCGGTGCTAAGATCCGTGGCTACAGACTCTGTTTTGAGAAACATCGCACGCTGATGACCAACTCTCACATCCGATATCAGAACTACAGACTCAGGCTGGCTGCGGGCCAATCTCCCGGATGGGGTGAAATGTTGAGATCCACACCCCCTCATTTGCTCCGGAAAGAGATTATCCGGAAACTCTTTCTATAACGAAACTATCCGGCAGCATGTCACCTGCCCCTCAGGATTTCAGGTTAGAAGATGGGCCTGTCTTTCACTATACCCTTCTGAAACGCCCCTGTTCCTTCTTGTAAGAAGATCAACTATTCTTAGAAAAGATACGCCTGAGATACCAGGAGAGGTTGGCCACCAGAACGACAATAGCACTGCCCACAACGGTATAGAGAGGCCATGCAACCGTGAGCGGCTCTCCGGGAAGGTACTCCTGCAGGGGGCCTTCTACCATAAAAAGCAGGGAGAGAAGCCCAACAAAAAATCCGATCATCGCATCTTTGGAATCGGGATTCTGAAACCACCTGCCCAGCAGGAAGACACCCAGTAGCCCGCCATAGGTGTAGGAAGCAATTCCAAGACCCAGCTCCACAATTGCAGGACGGTCCTCTCCGCTCAATTGGAGCCAGGTAAACAGAAAGGCCGAGCCCGTCAACAGAACTCCCCAAAACAGGGTAGCCAACCGCGAGATCCAGAGGCCTTTCTCGTCATCCCATGCCGATTTAGACAAGGGGCGGATAAGATCATAGGTCGTAGAGGAAGCCAATGCATTCAGGGAGGAGCTCAGACTGCTCATCGCAGCCGCCAGAAGCGAGGCGACGATCAGCCCGGTAATGCCAACTGGCATATAATCAACAATAAATCTTGCAAAAATTTCATCCCCTGTAGCCAGTCCCAGGCTCTCCGGAGAAGCACCCCCGTAAAATAGAAAAAGCATTAACCCAATAATGAGAAACAGTCCGAACTGAAGACTTGCTACAATCCCACTCCAAATGAGAGCTTTTTGACTTGAGCGAAGATCACCCGCTGAGAGCAGTCTCTGAACAATCAAATGATCCGTTCCATGAGATGCGATGGAGAAAACAGCGCCTCCGAAAACAGCAATCCAGAACACATAAGGGTCCGCTATAAATTCAGACCAACTGAGTCCGAATCCTCCATTAAATACCTGAAATTTCCCGGATTCCTGTAATACGACCATCGCCTCACCTAGAGAGATGGTAAGCTGCCCCATCAAAAGCAGAAGCGCTAAGATCGCACCAGAGATATAGACACCCATTTGCACTACATCCATCCAGATCACTGCTTTTATTCCACCCATGAAGGTGTAAATCAGAGAAATCAGAGAAATAATAGTGATCGCCAGAAGATAGAGCTCCATATCTCCCCAGCTCTCAAATGCGCCTGCAAAGCGAAAAATGATGGTAAGAGGAATCGCTGTTGCAAAGAGACGCACACCATCGGCGAGCAGACGGGTGATAATAAATGTAGTGCTAGCCGTTTTTCTCATACTGCCACCGAATCTCGCTTCCAGAAATTCGTAGGCTGTCGTGAGCTCCCCCTTGATGTAGGCAGGCAGAAACCAGACCGCAACCACAATGCGCCCCAGGATATAACCGAACGTTAATTGCAAAAAAACCAGGGATCCACCATAAGAGACAGCAGGTATACTGATAAAGGTAAGAGTACTGGTTTCTGTGGCTACCACAGAGAATAGAATAGCCCACCACGGCATGCTTCTCCCGCCCAAAAAATAATCTGAGGTATTTTTCTGAGCCCCTGCACTTTTGATTCCAAATATGGCAACCACAATCAAGTATACCACAATGACTATTCCGTCAAGCAGAGTAAAGCCCATTCCTAGAATTTTTTACAGGTTGGAGAGATGAATTTGTCTGTAAGAAAGGAAATTCAGATCAGGTTTCAAAAATTAAATCATGGAGCTGCCCACGGCTGCCGTTCCCTGTAATTTACTTTACGGGCACTCTCTACGGCTGATCCCTGTTCTCCAGAAACTGAATAAATTTCTGAAGAGCCCGGCCTCTATGGCTAATCCTGTTTTTTACCTCCGGAGAAAGTTCAGCAAAGGTTTTATCATATCCATCCGGCTGAAACACCGGATCGTATCCAAACCCTTTTTCTCCTTTTGGCTGTTTTACGATCCGGCCGTGGCAAACTCCTTCAAAGAGATAAGTTTCCTCCACTGTGACAAAGGCGAGAACCGTCCTGAATCGAGCCGTGCGGGTCGGGGCGGTGGACAACTCGTCCAGAAGCCTGACGATGTTGTCTGCATCGGTGGCCCCCTCTCCGGCATATCTGGCTGAGTAAACGCCCGGTCCCCCGTTCAAAGCGTCTACTTCCAGGCCGGTATCATCCGCCAGGGAGGGCAAGCCCGTTCGCTTAAACCATTGCTCAGCTTTTTTCAAGGCATTCCCCTGAAGGTCGGGCTGATCCTCTATTATATCCAACGTGCCTTCGAAGTCGTGTGCTGTTTTCACATTAAATCCGAATGGCGAAAGAAGTTGTTTCAGCTCCTCGATTTTATGGGAGTTCTTTGAGGCGAGTAAGATCTCGGGCAGCATGTTCAAACGGTTACATCATTTCATCTTTAAAGACCTTTTGGGTGGATCCAACCCCCTTCTGCGTAGAGGGCTCCACTCTTCGGTCTGCTATTCAGTTCTGCTTCCGAAGAGGAAAACAGTGGGCATTTCCAAAGGACTCAAACCTCAGGAATCTCGCTCAGACGCCTGAACTCCCTGTAGCGGTCATAAATCTCCTTTTCCGTCAGATTCTTCAACCGCTCCGGCCCGAACTTTTCAACACAAAAACTGGCCATGACCGACCCGAAGACAACCCCTTTCCGAAGATTATCCGGACTGAGATCATCTGTATAAGAGATCCATCCCAACAGTCCTCCCATAAATGAGTCCCCCGCACCTGTCGGGTCAAAAATATCTACGATGGGAAAAGCGGGAGCAGAAAATATTTCATCTCCGGTGAAGAGCAGTGCCCCGTGCTCACCTTTTTTTATGATCAGGGATTCAGGGCCCATCTTGCGGATCATTCCTGCAGCCCGGATCAAGTTCGGTTCTTCAGCCAACTCCCTCGCTTCGGAATCGTTTATGACCAGCAAATCGACTCTTTGCAACGTTTTCTTCAGTGCTTCCGGTGCGCCGGATATCCAGAAGTTCATTGTATCCAGCACCACAAATCCGGGGTTGTCTACCTGCTCAAGTACACTTTCCTGCAATCCCGGTTCAATATTTCCCAGTGCAATGTATTTGTTGTCCCTGTACTCTTCCGGTATGACAGGATCAAAGTTCTCAAAAACATTCAACTGAGTGTCCAGAGTATCCCTGTTATTCAGATCGTAATGATATTTTCCTTTCCAGAAGAATGTATCTCCCGATTCATCGTGCTGCAGGCCCTTCAGGTTTATCCCTCTGCTACGAAACAGTTCGATATCTCTTTTGTCAAAATCTTTTCCTACCACACCCACCAGATTGACTTGTTTTGCAAAGTACGAGGCGGTCAGAGAGATATAGGTGGCTGACCCACCTAAGATCCGGTCTTTCTTACCAAACGGGGTTTCAATCCCGTCATAAGCGACGGACCCTACTACCAATAACGACATAGACTATATATTTTTCTGAAAATTCATTCAGAAAATACCAATTAAAAAGGGATTATACAGGTGTTCGCCTCAAAAATTACACCATGAAATTCGCAGGCTATTTCGAAGGGTGGAAAGGATTGAGTATCTTTCAAAGGCTTAAACTAATAATCAGAGATGAATAACGATATGGATAAAAGGTTTATGATTCGTACCCTGGAATTAGCGAAAGAGGGAATGGACCAGGGCCATGGCGGGCCTTTTGGTTGTGTGATTGTGAAGAACGGAGAGATCATTGCTGAAGGAAACAATTCTGTGCTCTCTGAGAACGATCCGACCGCTCATGCTGAAATCGTGGCCATACGCCAGGCAACGAAAGCACTGGGTACATTTCAGCTGGATGGGTGTGAGCTTTATACCAGTTGCGAGCCGTGTCCGATGTGTCTGGGAGCCATCTATTGGGCGAGACCGGAGAGAGTCTTCTATGCGGCTACCAGAAACGATGCAGCGAAAGCGGGTTTCGATGACGAGTTCATCTACAATGAGCTGAACCTGGATCCGGCTAAACGTTCCATTCAAATGGTCAACGTGGGAAGAGAGGATGCACTACCCGCATTCCGGTCCTGGCTGAATAAAGAGAACAAAAGAGTCTATTGACAGGCCTTGTTCCGAACTGCTTCGAATGTGACTATTTATTCATTCATTCTTAACTCAATTTTGGAGTGTGCATCCTTTCTATAATTTTTTAACCCAATTATCTGAAAATCAGCTTCCCGGAGAAGCGGCTCAGGTGAAACTGCTCCCCAGGCCCCGGGGCCAGGAGATAATTCGTCCTCTGTTCTCCGATAAAGGTGGCTATCCAAGTGCAGTTCTGATCCCCCTCTACCCGGGACCTGATGAGAAGGATCTGAATGTCATTCTGACCTTGCGCGCCAAAAAGATACGTCATGCAGGGCAAATCAGCTTTCCCGGCGGACGAAAGGAGGGGAATGAATCGTTGGAGTGTACAGCACTCAGGGAAACACATGAAGAGATCGGTATCGACCCCGACCTAATCCGCATCGCGCGCCCCATCACACCACTTTATCTGGAACGAACAAATCATCAGATTCAGCCATTCGTCGGTTTCCTGAAAGAAAGGCCTTCGATGAAACGGGAACCGGATGAAGTAGAGGAGGTCATCACTCTGCCGCTGGATCAGCTGAGAGATAAAAAGTTTAAAAAGAGGGAGACCTGGGACCTCAATAAGGTCTCTTTTACTGTCCCTTTTTGGGATATCCACCCGATCCCGTTGTGGGGTGCAACTGCCATGATCATGAGTGAACTTCTGGATCTCTATACCACGTTTCTTATGAACCAGAAACATTTATGAGCAGGTTATCTGATAGAATTTAAAAGATAATTACGTATTATTTTATGGGGTCCCTGTAGAGGCCGGATGAATGGACGATTTCAGTACATCACAGGTTTTGACAGATCTCCATCTTCTGGCAATTAAATCCGGCAGGAGATTTACATGAAGATCCCGCCAGGCAGTTACGGACCAACGGGTGTATCATTCAATTCAGAAACTAACGCATCATGAAAAAACTTTCTCTATCCCGACTCTCTCTTTTATTTACACTTCTTCTGTTCTCTTTCCCTGCAGAACAAATAACCGCACAGAGCGTCTCAGATATCATGGATCAGATGCTCGCCAGACACAGCAGAGCCCTGGAAGGCATTGAAACCATGAGAACCATTACGATCTCCGAAGGGTTCTTACAAAGTGAGGAACCGGATACCGTCTACTACAAAAAGGTGACCCTGGATGATGGAACGAATATTCTTGAGTCTGTCTCTATGGATGCCCAGGCATACACAGCCTATTATGGAAACTTTACAACGGGGTACGAATCCATGGTAGAAAATTCCAGATATGAAGGGATAGAAACCGTAGATGGGAAACGGGCACACGCTATATTTATCGAAGACGTCACGGCAATCTACAATGAGATGGACGCCCCCGCCATTCCGGGTGACCAGAGCGGGGAACCGCAGAGTGGTTGGTTCTTTATTGATGCAAATGACCTGGTCCCGTTAAGAATGACGTTCGACATCCAGGTAGAAGAGGAGTACAGCGGCACTATTGAAATGAATTTCAGAGATTATCGCTCTGTTAGCGGGGTCCCTATGGCATTCGAACTAGAAATGGTGATCGACGGGATTTCCGACTCTGTATCTGCCGAAGATATGGCCGAAGCCCGTAAAAACATTCAGGAGCTGCGTGAACAGCTGGATGGGGCTTCAGGTATGCAGAAAAGAATCATGGAGAGGGTCGTAGCACCCCAGCTGGAAAAACTGGAAAAAATATTGGAAGATGGCAGCATGAACATGAAAATTACCATCCTTGAAGCTGAGGCAAACGTTGCCATTCCTCTTCAGGAGGCTGCCTCTAATTGATACTCTGACATGGCAGCTCAGGAGGGCCGGAAAAGCTTTTTTACGGTCTTTAACCCGGCCTCTCTTCACCTGCTTTCGGTGACCTGAGAGCGTTCCCTCCTGCTGGTAGGGATGGAACCTTTGGCTTGCCGGTCGTCGGGAAGTGTGAAGATCGCTACCCCCACAGCTCGGGACGAGGGGGATGAACGCCTTTCTCATCAAAATGAAGCGGGAAGGGACGATCTTCAGAAAGCAGAAGCGGCCCGTCCAGATCGGTAAATGCAGACCCTTGTGCCACAAGAACAGCCGGTGCCATAGCAAGGGATGTACCGACCATGCAACCAGTCATGATCTCAAAATTTTGTTGAATGGCCTCCCTGCGAAGTGCCAGAGCCTCTGTCAGCCCGCCTGTTTTATCCAGTTTGATATTTACCATATCATACTTTCCTTTCAGATCCGGCAGGCTATTTCTATCATGACACGATTCATCCGCACAGACGGGAAGCTTCCGATCCATTTCTGCCAGAAGCTCATCTTCACCCGCGGGCAGCGGCTGCTCTACCATCGCCACGCCCAGTTTGATTAAATGAGGTGCAAGCTCCTTGTACTCCTCCGCCGTCCAGCCTTCATTGGCATCAATAATAATTTGTGACCGGGGCGCTCCCTTGCGCACAGCTTCCAGCCGCGGCATATCATCGGGTGTGCCAAGTTTGATCTTGAGGAGCGGCCGGCCTGCATGGCGGCGAGCCGCGGCAAGCATTCGTTCAGGCGTATCCAGAGATAATGTAAATGCTGTTATTTCAGGCTGGGGGGCGGGTAAACCAGCGATCTCCCAAACTCTTTTTCCCTTCATTTTAGCCTCAAGATCCCAGAGCGCACAATCCACTGCATTTCGGGCAGCGCCAGGCGGAAGCAGCTCTTGTAATTTATTCCTGTCTAACGCTTCAGGTAACGACTCTATCTGCCTGATTACACTCTCGGTACTCTCTTGATAGCGTGAATAGGGTACACACTCTCCACGGCCAATCTTCCCATTCCTTTCCAGTGAAACCGTTACAACTTCCGCATGAGTTTTGGTTCCCCGGGCAATTGTAAAGGGTTCAGCCAGCGGCCAGGATTCAACTTTTACTTCTATCTGTGAATTGCTCACTCTATCTCCTCCAGTGCATCTACCAGCCGTCCCGCGCCGTGCCGATAGGGGTCCACCGTGGGGAGGCCCATCCTCTCTTCCACCTCAGCCAGATAGTCGCGAGCTTCCTCCTCGCTGAAGGCCGCTGTATTGATAGAGATTCCCACCACCTTGCAGGAAGGGTTTACCAACCGGGCGTGCTGAAGAGAGAGATCCCGTAACTCTTCCAGAGTTGGCAATTTAAAGTGTGGGAGTCCCCGCATATGCTGACGCGTGGGTTCGTGACAGAGAATCAGTGCATCGGGCTGCCCCCCGTGGATCAAGGCAAGGGAGACGCCCGAAAAGGAGACATGAAAAAGCGACCCCTGTCCTTCTATAATGTCCCAATGATTCTCAACATTATCCGGAGTGAGCCACTCTACCGCCCCCGCCATAAAGTCGGCAGGAATCGCATCCAGCGGAATACCATTGCCTGTGATCAATATCCCCGTCTGGCCAGTCGCTCTGAAATCCACATCTATATTTCGCTCTCTCATCTCCCGCTCGATGGCGAGCCCGGCATACATTTTACCCACCGAACAGTCGGTACCGACCGCAAGGCAGCGCTTGCCTGAACGGACTGCACCATTGCCGATGGGGTACTCCCGCTGCGGTACACGAACGTCAAAAAGCTCGCGGCCATTGGACGCGGCAGCCTCAACCAGTGCGGGAATATTGGAGAGCCGGCTGTGAAGGCCCGAAGCCAGGTCAAATCCTGTTTCCAGTGCCTCTACCAGAGTATCTAACCACAATTCAGAAATGACACCTCCGCGATTTGCCACACCGATCACCATCGTCTTAACGCCGGCATCGTACGCCTGCTGAAGTGTGATATCTTCCAGGCCAAGGTCAGCTTTGCAGTTCTCCAGGCGCAACTGACCTATAGCAAACTCCGGCCTCCAGTCGCGGATTCCTTTGCCAACTTTGGCAGCCAGCTGATCATGAGCGTCTCCGAGAAACAATAAATAGGGGGTCTTTAACATAATTTTTAATTCGTTACTGATCGAAATATCGCCGTGACTAAGAACTTCAATAATAGCAATAAAGAATTCCACATACCATACCGGCAATCATCGGGAAAACTACATTTTGATCTCCAATTCAGCTCTGAATCCTGTATCTTTCAGAAGATATACCTAACTGCTAAACTACAGGAGAAAGAGATGTCCAACGCTTATTTTAGAATTCAGGAACCAACGAATGAACCCTATCATTCCTATGCACCCGGCACACCAGAGAGGGCGAGCCTAAAAAAAAGGCTGAAAGAGATGAAATCAGAGGTCATACAGATCCCTGCAATTATCGGAGGTAAGGAGGTAAGAACCGGAAATACCGAAGATGTCGTGATGCCTCATAACCACGGTCACAAGCTTGCAACGGTCCATCTATGCGGAGAAAAAGAGGTGAAGATGGCAGTGGAAGCTGCCTTGGAAGCGCAGCGTGAATGGGCCGCCCTGCCCTGGGAAGAGCGTGTGGCTGTTTTTCTTAAAGCTGCTGATCTGGTCTCCGGATCCTGGCGCGATACCATGAATGCTGCGACCATGCTGGGACAGTCCAAGACACCGCACCAGGCCGAAATAGAAGCTGCAGGAGAGCTTGCAGATTTTTTACGCTTCGGAGCGTGGTACCTCTCCAAAATCATGGCCGATCAGCCCCACTCGCCGGACGGCGTCTGGAACAGGGTAGAATATCGGCCGCTTGAAGGTTTTATATTTGCAGTCAGCCCCTTTAATTTCACAGCCATTGCCGGCAACCTGCCAAGTGCACCTGCGATGTGTGGAAATGTCGCATTATGGAAGCCATCTACCGAGGCTGTCTACTCCAACTACTACTTTATGAAACTGCTGAAAGAGGCAGGACTTCCTGACGGAGTGATCAACTTTCTGCCCGGAAGAGGTTCCAGCATCGGGGACCCCGTTTTGGAAAGCAGGCACTTGAGCGGCCTTCACTTTACAGGCTCAGAAAGGACGTTTAACCACCTCTGGAAAACGATCGGCAACAATATAGATATGTACGACACCTATCCGCGGATTGTAGGTGAAACCGGAGGGAAAGATTTTATCTTTGCACACAACAGTGCCCATATCGAGAGCCTTGTGACAGCTACATTGCGGGCAGCATTTGAATATCAGGGGCAGAAATGTTCGGCAGCGTCCAGAATGTATATACCCGAATCGATCATGGAAGAGTTCAAAGAGAAATTTCTTGCCGAAGTCTCAAAAATTAAAGTGGGAGATGTCGAAGATTTTTCAAACTTTATGGGCGCAGTGATCAGCAAGAAGGCGTTTGATTCTATTACAGAGTATATCGACTATGCCCGGGATTCGGAAGAAGCCGAAATCCTTGCTGGCGGTCAGTATGATGATTCAGAAGGGTATTTTATACAGCCCACAGTCATTCTCACGTCAGACCCGCAGTTCAAAACGATGAAGGAGGAGATCTTTGGCCCTGTAATTACGCTTTATGTCTATAAAGATGACGAGCTTGATGAGGCCATGGATCTTTGTGACTCCACCTCGCCATACGCCCTGACCGGAGCTATTTTTGCACGGGATCGCCATATGATCAAAAAAATGTCGGACAGGTTTCGCCAGAGTGCTGGAAACTTCTACATCAATGAGAAACCTACCGGTGCCGTGGTCAACCAGCAGCCCTTCGGAGGCTCCAGAAAGTCAGGCACGAATGATAAGGCAGGCAGCGTGATGAATATGCTCCGCTGGTTGTCAGCCCGTTCTATCAAAGAGGTGAGTGATGCACCCGTAGATTGGAGATACCCCTATATGGATGAGGAGTAGACCGGAGGGATATTGCCTGCAAATCGACCTCTGCATCTGCTGCAGGAGTCCGGACGATTTGAGTTAACTCCATCTCTTGCTGTCGAAAATCCGGGAATCGTGCCTCAGGGCCTGACTCCCGGAATTTCCGGCTAACAGAGTTTATAGCACCAGGAAGGTGCACCTTTTTACTTCAGTTTTCATGGCCGGATCAGAAACATTTTACAGGATCCCTGCTATACCTGAACAGTTTCAAATATTCATTACATCACAGTCCGGTGAGCTACTAATATAACAGACGTGTGGCGGGAATCGGTCAGAATTGACATGGTTCATCCCGTATTCAACAAATGAAAATTAATCGATACCGGATGAGCGTAGATTCTCTACATCATATCGGACTATTCCCTATATAAGCAGATACTACTCTAAACACTATGAAAAAGAAGGCATTCTATTTTCTTTTGATTCTGGCTGGCACATTAGCAACCTTCAGCTGCACTCCGGATCATGAAACGCCATCAGAGAGGGATATCTCCTCTCTTTCTGCTGGCGATGAGCAAGCCAGCAGCCGTAACGCGGCAGACTGGGCGGCCACCTATCACGGCATACTCCCATGTGCCGACTGTGAAGGCATAGACACAAAGATGACTCTCCTCGAGGATGGAACATATGAACTCACTACCAGATATCTGGGAAAAAGTAATGAGAATTACCGGGAGAGTGGATCCTTCAGTTGGAGTGAAGAGGGAGATCGGATTCAATTAGATATTGAAGACGGTTCCCGCTCCCCTTCCTACCTGGTGGAGGAGAATCAGTTGGTTCATCTCGATCTGGAAGGTAACAGAATTACCGGGCCGCTGGCAGACCATTATATCCTGACAAAGCGTATGAATCCCCTTTCCGACCGATACTGGAAACTCACGAGCCTCAACAATAGTCCGCTTGACACTGCACGGACCGGCCCCAAAGTTCCCCATCTGATCCTCCACCCCGAAGATGGGATTGCCTCCGGTACAGGAGGTTGCAATTCGCTCTCCGCCGTTTATCAGTCTTCTGACGACAACAGTATCTCTTTTTCCCGGGTAGTTTCCACCAAAATGGCCTGTCAACATGCCGACTATGAAGCCGATTTTATCCGATTGCTTGAAGAGGCAACCTCCTACTCCCTTCAGAACGATCATCTTCTGTTTTTCTCAGCAGACGGAGACACCATTCTGCAATTTATTGAGCAACCGGAATTCAACTGATCCTGTTGGATGAAACGCTTTGGTTCAGTTCAGGAGCTGGCCGCCTGTTGTTTCTGTGATGCGGCCACAGCCAGTTCATCCACCCGGTTGTTGTAGGGATCGGTCGAATGGCCTTTCACCTTGATCCACTCAAGTGTATGCGGTTTTCCGGCTTCAATGATCGCTTCCCACAGATCCCTGTTCTCCACTGGCTTTTTATCCGATTTCTTCCACCCATTGCGCTGCCAGTTCCGAATCCATCCCTGATTGAATGCATTGATGATCAGAGCACTATCACTGTGAATTTTTACATGGCACGGTATTTTCAATGCTTTCAGCCCCTCCACCACAGCCTTCATCTCCATCCGGTTATTGGTCGTCAACTGTTCCCCTCCCGAAAGTTCCTTCCTCCGTTTTCCGCTCATCAGGAGCACTCCCCATCCGCCCGGACCGGGGTTCCCACTGCACGCCCCATCGGTGTAGAGAATCACCAGCGGTTTCTCGCCGGTGCGTTTTGCCGAACCCTTCTTGCTGTTTCTCCCCTGTTTTGATTCAGACATATCTTCGGGTGATAGGTTCGAGCGCCTCTTTAAAGCTTCGGGCAGCAGCCTCTACCTGATCGATCCAATCCGCCTGATCGGAACCTGCATAGATGACCGATCTGGACACATTAAAAAGGGGGATCCCACTGTGGTTCTCCAGTACCCCTGTCATGCCCGCTATCGTTCCTCCCTGAGATCCGATCCCCGGTATCAGCAGATGGGAGTCAGGAGAGGCTTTAAGAGCCTGCCCGATTTGATCCGGCTGTGTGGCACCTACGACCATTCCCAGGTGGGCCCTGCTCTGCGGTTGAGTCTTCTGAATCGTGCTCGCAATATGCTCACCGAGGGATCGGCCATCTTCCATTTTTTTCTGTAAAAAGTCTGCGGCCCCCTCATTGGACGTCATCACAAGGAGAAATACGGCTTTGGACGGATCCTCTAAAAAAGGCTGAACTGTATCCATCCCCATAAGCGGATTCAGTGTGATGGCGTCAGACTTCAGGTTTTCAAAGAAAGCTCTCTTATATGCTAGTGCTGTATTTCCTATGTCCCCTCTTTTTGCATCTGCGATCAATATTTTGTCTGATGGTATTTCATCAAAGATCTTGTCCATCAGACGCCATCCTTCAGCACCCATCGCTTCAAAAAATGCTGTATTCGGTTTATATGCGCAGACATGGTCCTTGGTCGCTTGTATGACCCTGCTGCAGAATTCGAAAACCTGTTTATTACTATCAGTATACGTATCTTTGAGAGCCGTGGGAATTTTCCCGGGTACGGGATCGAGGCCCACGCAGAGTAGAGAATTGGACGAAATTACTGCCTGTTGCAGCTTTTCAGTAAATGTCATTCGGAAAGTGCCATACAGTTAGATGCTTTTTTTGAAGGGGTAAGATAAGGTGTTCAACCTATTTCTGCCATCTCATCTGACGGCAGTTATTTATCGCTTCTCTGCTTTTGATGGAAAGTACTGCAATAGTTTTTGGACGTTCAATCCGAATTCGAATGAGTGCAACACCTTGCATAAACAATTTCAATAAATTCTAAAACTCCGGAAGATAGCTTAAAAAAATCGGCGATTTTATCTGTTTCATACGCTTATAAAATCAGGCTTGACCTTGATTTACCGGTCTGTAATTCACTTCTTAAATAAAAGAAACGGAAGAAAGGAGAGCCCGCCGGAGTTACTAGAAAATCTTGTTAGTAAAATATGAGCTGGTTTGAAGATTGGTTTGATAGCCCATTGTATGAGAAACTCTACTCAAATAGAAACGAAGAGGAAGCGCATCTGTTGGCAGATCTGATAGAGGATGAGATCCCGAAACAGTCCTATCCTGAGATTTTGGATCTGGGATGCGGACGGGGACGTCACTCGATTGCATTGGCCAGGCGCGGATATCAGGTTACTGGTATCGATCTCTCAAAAGAGGTTGTCGGCAAGGCAGAAGAGATCGCAGAGGAAGCGGGGTTAAGGAATGTGACCTTTTTAACGGGGGATATGAGAGAACCGCTTGATCAACGTTTTGATGCCGTTCTCAATCTCTTTACTACCTTTGGGTATTTCCTGGAGGATAACGAGAACGTACGAGTTCTTGGCAATATTCATAAAATGCTGAAGAGTGAGGGGAAAGCGATCATCGATTTTTTAAATGCATCCTGGGTGAAAGCACACCTCATCCCAATGGAAAGCGGATCTTTCCAAAATTTGGAATATACGATCCGGCGTAAGATCAGGAATGGAATGGTATTTAAAACCATCACATTCAGGGGGGATAAACTTCGGGGGCCTGTACAGTATGAGGAGAGAGTGAAGCTTTATGAACTATCCTGGTTCCGCAATCAGCTGAAAAATAAAGGGTTGGCTATAGACAAAGTGTATGGAGATTATACCGGTGCTGCCTTTGTTCCTGAAGAGAGCCCCCGTCTGATCATGGTCTGTTCAAAGAATAAATGATCTTTCATCGGATCGATCTAGCGTCCGGATGCCAGCTACCCCGGTTTCTATCATTATAATGTGATCATCTGCAGGCTCGATAGGACAGAACCTTCAAAATGTTACAGATCCCGCAGAAAATAAGGGTTCTTGTCTAAAAGTTATCCTCTGTTCGAGGGCCCGTTTTTACCTCAGTTCAGAGATCGAACAATAGCCCCGATGATCAGCTCTTCCTATAACCGGGTGTCGGAGAATACTTCTTCTGCACCGTGCGGCGGACGATGGAGCGCCCACGTTTCGAAATAGAATTTTCGTTCTGACGTAATTCGTTTACCATTCATGCTGAAGAAGCGGAATTCGGGGGATACGAGCTCCCTGAATGGATAGAAGAGCTGGGCATAGATGTTCTCTTTTGAAAACAGATGCAGATCATAACCATGATGGTTCTGCTCTTTGTAGAGCACCCAGTCTCCCGCTTGAAGCACTTCTCTGAGCTCTTCTTTTCTGTGGCCGATATTGCTCTCTTTATCGAGGGTCAGTGCACGGAAATCCGCAATGGTATGATCGTTTTTACTGATGACAGCCGGAACTCCAATTTCTGAATGATCCAGAAAATAGTCCAGCTCGTGCAATGTGCCGTTCAAGATCAAGTTTTTTTCTCCAACCAGTTGCTGAAGAGCACGCCGGACGACGGGAAAATTAATCAATCTGTTTAATCCAAATTTCTCATTTTTCAACTCCGTTCCTGTTAAATAGAATTTTGAGTAGGTGGGATCAGGTTTCAGAAAATCTGCCAGAGAGGGCCCTTTGGCCTCTCCATCTTCCCTCCTGTTTCTTTCCCTGAGATCGTCAAGACGCAAGTCATGTTCAAAAACGAGTTTAAAAATATCACTCATGTTACGTTCATTCAGCTGTTGAATTGGTTCATCGTGATCTCTATCCCTGCACGGAGATAGGTCAATACTGCTTCACACGCTCTCTCCAGCGCCTGGTCTGCTTCTATACGCTGATCCGGGGTAAATGGATCAAGGACATACTTTACCTGCTGTCCCCGCCCAAAGTCTCTTCCAATGCCGATTCTAAGTCTGGGGACCTCTCTTGTCCCCAGTCTCTCAATGATATCCTGGAGGCCGTTGTGGCCACCTGCGCTTCCGGCCGGACGCAGCCGGATTACTCCCATATCGAGATTGATATCATCATAACAGATCAGACAATCCCTTGGCTCCTCTTTTATCATAGCAAGAGCCCTGGACACCGCTCTACCGCTCCTGTTCATATAGGTCATTGGCTTTATAAGGGTTACGGGTGTACTTTTAAAATGACCCTGGCCCATATAAAAAAGACCATTACTCTTTTCCAGGGTAATGGTCAATTTTTCTGCGAGCTTGTCAATAAGCTCAAAACCAATATTATGGCGGGTACCTTCATATTCCGGACCGGGATTACCCAATCCTGCAATCAGTGCCATAATTCTATCGCTGTAAGCTGAGGGTTACTCTGTTGCTTCTTCTTCAGTCTCTTCTGCCTCTGTTGCTTCATCCAATTCCTCATCAACATCCTCAAGCAGATCATCTTCCTCGCCTGATGAGACCAGTGCAGCATCAGACCTCGGCGGTGTAATTGTAACAATTGTACGGGATGGATCGTCCAGGGGATCAATGCCATCGAGATCCAATTTATCAACATGGAGGGAATCCCCAATCCCGAGATCTGAAATATCCAGTTCAAAATAGGCTGGAATTTTATCAGGTAGTACTTTCACACGTACAATACGAAGTGGCTGAAACACCCGGCCACCGGAATCCCGGACTCCTTTTGCCGTTCCTGTAAGAATCACAGGCACACTCAGTTTGACCGCCTTTTTCGGGTTCATCACATAAAAGTCTGCGTGAAGCGGCCTGTCCGTAACGGGGTCATACTCTACTCTCTTAAGGAGAGTCCTGTAGGTCTTACCGTTGATCGTCAGCTCCTGAAGTTTGGTCTCACTCACAGAGAGAATGCGTTCAAGATCAAGCTCTTCAATTGAAAAGTGAATACTTTCTTCAATACCAGAGCCGTAGAGTACTGACGGCACCCTGTTCTGTTCACGGAGCGATTTGGTGGATTTACGGCCAGCCTCTCTTTCTTCGCCTTCGAGTATATATAATTCTGGTTGCTTCATTATTTTGTTATTATCAATTAATCGTCAAAAAGTGCACTTATCGTATCATTGGTGTGAATCCTCTGGATCGCCTCGGCAAAAATTCCGGCAACACTTAACACCTTAATTTTATCCGATGGTTTTCTCAGAGGGACCGTATCCGCTACCAACAGTTCATCGATCGGAGAATCTTCAATCCGCTGGAAAGCCGGCCCGGACAAGACTGCGTGAGTACAGCAGGCTGTTACACTCAATGCCCCACGATCTTTCAAGGCTGCTGCAGCATTTGTCAGCGTACCCGCCGTGTCAATCAGGTCATCTACAATCAATATGTTTTTCCCTTTCACTTCACCGATGATGTTCATTACCTCGGCAACGTTCTGCTTGGGTCGGCGTTTGTCGATAAACGCCAGACCTGCGCTCAGCTTCTTTGAGTAGGAACGGGCCATTTTCAAAGAGCCGACATCCGGTGCTACTACAACCAGGTCTTCGATCGGATTCTTTTTAAAGTGATCGATAAAGACTCTGCTGGCATAAAGGTGATCCAGGGGAATATCAAAGAAACCTTGAATCTGGGAAGCGTGCAGATCCATGGTCAGAATGCGATCAGCTCCGGCTTCCACCAATATATTGGCCATTAGTTTGGAAGCGATAGATACCCTCGGCTGATCTTTTCTGTCTTGTCTGGCATAGCCAAAATAAGGAATGACTGCGGTCACCCGTTTCACCGAAGCCCGCTTAGCCGCATCCAGCAGCAGCAACAGCTCGATAATATTTTCTCCGGGAGGCGGTGTGGATTGGATCACAAAAATATCCTCTCCACGAATGCTCTGCTCATACTTTACATAAAGCTCACCGTCAGAAAATGATTTTATCGTCACATCTCCAAGGGATGCCCCATAACTTTCTGCTATTGCCCGCGATAACGCGAGATTACTTCTCCCTGCAAATATGGCTAAAGGCGTATCCAAAAGATCTGTTTCACTCAGTTTAAAAAAAGAAAAAGGACGACCATCTGGCATCCCTTTCAACATGAAGTTGCCCGGGGAGGATTCGAACCCCCACTGACTGGACCAAAACCAGCTGTCCTGCCGTTAGACGACCGGGCAATCAATCACCTGTACGTTGACAGACACCAAAGATAGAGAGAGATATTAAATCAATCAAGCCTGAAATGAATTTTTAAATCGTTCCTGAGGAGTATCTGCTCCGAAGGCCTGATTATGAAACGGACAAATTCCTTTTTTACATCTGGTCATTTTGTATTTTACCCGTTTCTGAAACAGAAATACTGTTCACAAACATACACATTTCGCCACTAATCTGCCAACACATGATTCTTCTCAATAAAGAACGGATTGCCCGGACACTCAAACGAATCTCCATGCAGATTGCCGAAGAGACCAAAGGGAGTCATATTCATCTCATTGGCATGAATAAACGGGGTCTCATCCTCGCCACCATCCTGCAGGAGCATCTCTCTGAAATTCTGGACACCACCCCTGAACTGTTCAACTTAATAGACGGGCTTCCAGAGGAGTCTGATCCTATTCCGGCACCCGAGCAACCAACGGCCCTGATCTTTGTGGATGATGTAATCTTCAGTGGCGGAACGATTTTCAGGGCGATGAATCAGATCGACGAACTCAGAAAATATGAAAAGATTCTGATCACTGTTCTGATTGACAGGGGACATAGAAAATATCCACTACTTGCCAGCCTGGTGGGTGAGAAGGTCCCTACAAAATTAAAAGAACATGTCGAACTGCTTATAGACGGAGATAAACCAGATAAAGTAATCCTTACCACAGACTAAATTATCGATCGGAATGAAAAAAATTATACTATTTATCCTGCTCTCAATTCTCTTTTTCCATCATAACCCGGTAAAAGCCCAGGATGCCATCGTGATCCCCGATACCCTGGCGGGTTGGCAGACCTCCTGGGAAGTGGGGCTGAACGGCTCGCAGGCCTCTTACTCGAACTGGGCCCAGGGCGGTGTGAACAATATTTCAGCCACTGGAGCCACCACCTACTCCAGCCTCTACCGGGAAGGCCGGTTTGGTTATGGGATCCTGATCAACCTGCGATATGGAAAATCCCAGATTGATGATGAAGGGACCCGTAAAATTGACGACAGGCTCTATATACAGAACCGGTTTCTGTATGACCTGGGAGATGAAGGCTCTATCTTCAAACTATTCAGCAACATCCGATTGCGAACACAGTTTGACAAAGGGTACGATTATGGTGCCAACGAAGATGGCTCGGATCGGCTGATTTCCCGTTTCTTTGCGCCCGCTTATTTTACGGAAGATATCGGCCTGGCCTATATACCGAACGACAATTTCACCTACGAGATGGGGTTTGGCCTGCAACAGACCTATGTCGCGGACCAGGATCTGGCCCCACTGTACGGCTTTGATGAGAACGAGAATTTTCGCTCTGAAGCTGGTCTGACGATCGGAGCCAGTTATCAGATAGATCTGGCCGAAAATCTCACCTACGGGACAAGCCTGAATACCTTTACCAACGTGGGGAAAGCCCTGAGCAGCACCGACATCCATTTCAACAACAAGCTGGTTGGCAGAATCAACAGCTTTATGAATGCCACACTTAATCTGGATTTTGTCTATGACGATGATTACTCCGAAGATTGGCAGGTTGCACAAGTTCTTTCTCTCGGAGTCTCTTTTAATTTGCGTTAAATTAAGAGTAGAACCTTGAACAGATTCGAGCCGTACCTGGAAATTCTAAAGAAAGCAGTTGTAGATCTGGATCAGTGGAGGGATTCTTTCGGCCACCCTGAAGGCAGGGAAGACACTGAGAGGATGAGAGAGATTGAGAAAGCCGTTCTGGCTGTGGCTCACCGGTTAAAAGGAAACTACCCGTTTCACCATCCCCAATATGCCGGACAGATGCTGAAGCCTCCCCACCCGGCCGCCTGGCTGGCCTATGCATTGACAATGTCCATTAATCCTAACAATCACGCTCTTGACGGCGGGCCTCCCACCTCAGAAATGGAGAAAGAGAGTGTGCAGATGTTGGGTGAGATGGTGGGTTATGAGAAACCGTTTCTGGGACATTTGACGTCGGGTGGAACCGTTGCCAATCTGGAAGCTCTGTTCGTGGCCCGGGAGATCCGGCCCGGAAAGGCGATAGCAGCGTCAGCCAATGCCCATTACACTCATCAGCGTATGAGCCGGGTCTTGAATACTCCTTTTTTAACGATCCCCACCGATCCGTCGGGAATGCCGGACATCAGCTTTGTCGAGGAGAATGCAGAGAAGATCGGAACCGTAGTGGTAACCACAGGTACCACAGGACTGGGAGTGGTGGAGCCTCTTGAAGAAATTCTTGAACTGTCGAAAAGGTACTCTTTTCGTGTGCATGCAGATGCAGCCTACGGGGGATTTTTCAAAATTATCGGTGATCAGCTACCCTCCTCTCAAGTTTGGGAGCTTCTTTCCGAATGCGACAGTATCGTGATCGATCCGCACAAGCACGGCCTTCAGCCATATGGCTGCGGGGCGATCCTCTATAAAGATCCGGCATCGGGACAACACCTCCGGCACGACTCCCCCTATACCTACTTTACTTCAGATGAGCTCCACCTGGGAGAGATCAGCCTGGAGTGCTCACGAGCGGGTGCTTCGGCAGCTGCATTCTGGACAACCCTTCAGCTTTTGCCCTTGACACAAACAGGCCTGGGAAGCATTCTGGCCAAAGCCCGAAACGCTGCTACTCGCTTTGTCCATCTGCTTTCACAGCATGACAGATGGGTGATCTATGCAGAACCTGATCTGGATATCGTAGCTTACTTTAAAACTCCTGAAAAAAGAACGATTTCAGAGTTAAACCGGGTCAACCAAAAACTATTCCGCTCTGGCATGAGGTTGAGGGAAGAGGGGTTTCATCTGAGCCTTTTTGAAATCCCTTCAAGTCAGTTTATAGAAAAGTTCCCGGGCTACAAAGCTGACCATCCGAATGCTGTCATTCTCAGAAGTGTGTTCATGAAGGAAGAGCATGAAGGATTTATCGACGAATTTACCCGGCGCTTGGTTAAGGCCGGGCTTGATGTCTGATTGAAAATGGGTTAGTTGAGTTCTTCTGCTGTTCACGAGACGGGCATCGGACTCATACAGGCCCGCCGTGAATCAGATGTGAAGGTCGAATGCCTCCTCTCCCGCCTGGAAACGGTAAGGATCAAGCTGGCCGGCCATGGCAAAAAAAGATTTCGCTTCTCCGATCTCTCCTGTCTTCTCATATATTTCTCCGGCCAGCTGATACAGATCAGGGCATGAGGGATAGAGCGCCAGTAGATCATTCAGAATGGGCACGGCATCTTCAAACTCTTTGTCTGCCACTTTCATCCGGAGATCATAGAAATCAAAGAGCGGGTGGCCGGTCTGGTCCATTGCCAAATAGTGCCTGCACCGGGAGTAGATATTTTTTCTGAAATAGTAAACGATGAAGAGTGTTAGCAGTGAACGGTCCGGGTGAATAGTCTGCAGTTTGTCTTCCATCGTTCGCAACAGCTCCCGTTCATCCGCTATCAGCAGAGTCAATACAATGGTCAACAACTCTTCCTCGGTCCACTCACCCCTTACTATTTCAGTACGCACTTCATTGGTAAGGTAATTATGAATCAGCTCAACCCACTCCCTGCCAGGGTTCAAGGGGTTGTTGGGTGCACCCAATTTTAAAAAACGCTCGGGATGGGAAGCTCCTTCAGGAATGGAGTCAGGTGTGGATTTACCCCATTTCTGATGAAATCTGCTGCGGTTTTGCCATTTCAGTTCAGGCGTAAGCTCCAGTCCCATCATATTTATCGTGCTGCCGGCAGAATGATCCACCACAGCCTCTCTCTCTATCACCATTTTCAACCCTTTTTGCCCGAGCTGTTTGCAGTAATCCTCCATCTCGAAATAACAGAGTCCGTACTCTTCATCAAAGAGCACCCCGTGCCCTTTCCGAATCATAAAACAGCAGCTGTCCACCATATCACTTGTAATCCTGCTCTTTGCAGCATCATTCATTGCGCGCTGGGAGAGGATATGAGTAATCGACACCGCCGGGGCAGCAAGAGCTGTATCCGCTGATTCTTCCAAGGCTGACTTCAGGAGTCTGATGGTATCCTCCTTTACTTTCACATCGTTGTGCATCACTAGCACATAATCGGATGAAGCAGCCTCGATTCCCATATTTACCGATGCGGCAAATCCGTTATTTACACTGTTGGTGATCACACGGATATTCAAAAAGTTTGAACCTTTGAGCTGTTCCAGATAATCGAAGGTATCATCAATGCTTGCATTATCAACAATGATCAGTTCTGTCTGCAGGGGGTCAGCTGCCTTCTCGAGGTGGATCAGGGCGGACTCCAGAAGACTCTTTCCATGCCCGGTTGTAGGGATGACCACCGAAACCTCAAAAGGTGTTTCTTCTGCTTTCATTTCTGACCTTTCCATGCCCGAAGTGAGAGAGAGAAACTCTGCCTCATCAAAATCTTCTGCCTGCAGCTGCAGATTATGCTTAAGTTCTGCGGCTTCCACGTGGCGGCGTAATTTCTCAAGGGCGGCTACCTTGATTCGCAAACCTTCAGGATGGTCCGGATTTCTTTTCAGAAATCTGTCAATCAGTTCAAGAGACCGTTTTGCATCCCCCTGCCTCAGGAGCTGCCGGCTCTCCAGAAGATACTCATCATCTGTTACACGACGGCTCTTTCTGGCTTCCAGATTTTCAATCTCTCTGAGAATGCTTTTCTGCTCTTCAGGCTCATTGTACAGGCGTAATAGGGTATAGAGAAATTCCCGAATATCCAGATAGGAAACGTAGGGGGCCTGATGTTTTGCCACGACAAAGAAGGGGTCTGTACTGTACCAGCTCTTATTCTTTTTCAGCCGCAGTGCCAGCTCAGCCCCATGAAGCTGATCCATAAACGGATTGAAGAAAAACTGCTCTGCATCAATCGCACTTCTGTTCCATATCAGACAGCTGTCATCCGGCAGCTCCCCCTCTTCTGCCGCCTCAATCCACTCCAGTGGAAGATCCGGAAGAGTGTGATCGAGTACCCAGAATGCAGCCGGGTCCCCCCCGAAGCGCCGGACCGCTTCAACCATCAATGATTCGTTCAGCCGGTCTGCACGTAACGGAGCCCAGATCAGACTTCCTGAAGCGTTGAGCAGGGCTTCATTCAGCGATCCGCCCCTGCCAACCGGTTCTGAATGCTCATAGATATACACCCTGCTGTTGGCACTCTTTTTGGCCTCCCTCTCGATAAACTGGGTAGTCACAACATCTGCGGCATCGTTGATGATGATGATCTCCAGCATGGGGGAAGTAAATGAGAGAACCTTTTCGAGCAGTGCATTAAAATGCTCACTTTTGGTGTGAGTGGTAAGTAGAATACTAAGTTGAATAGAATCTTTCATAGCGTGTCAGGGTTTGCCCAAATATACCATTTGATCTGTGTAGTAAAAATGAAAACAACGTCTTTTTCTGCAGTTGTCGCCATCCTTGCCACCCTGCCGGGCAGACCCCATAAAACCACCCGTTCGGGTCGAAGTGGTCTGTTTAACATGATTCACCTTCTCGCCCTTTACCCAAAAGAACCTGGTTTAAACTCTGTTATCAGGGCATCATCTTTCTAATGATCCTTCAGCCACCGGAAAGGGAAAGCCAGCGGATAGGGGTGAAACGGGGTTCGGGAATGGATACCTGCTCACAGACAGCAGGGCCGGCATAGATAAGCGATCAAAAAAGACGTTCCGGTGGCCCCATCCGGGCCTGCAACGCTTTCAAAAAGAGGTGAGATTACACCCCTATAGATCTTTCTATCTTCTAAAAGAGCAGGAACGGTTTTACCGGACCAGGCGGTAACGGGATGTAGAGAAAAGGTTGGATGTGTAATTATTCTAAACTGTAAAATGTGAATAAGAAGTGAAAAGTCCGTATTTTATAATCTTCTAAAGAATTCGTTGAGCAACCCGGATCATGTCATTACCCAACTCAGATAAAATAATTAAGGAAGCATCCAAACGCAGAACGTTTGCCATCATCTCTCACCCGGATGCCGGAAAGACCACCCTGACTGAGAAATTGCTTCTCTATGGTGGGGCGATTCACGAGGCCGGCTCCATCCGTCAGAGAAAAGCCGCGCGTTATGCTGCATCCGACTGGATGGCCATCGAAAAAGAACGGGGTATCTCTGTAACTTCTTCTGTACTTCGCTTTGAGAAAGACGGGACCAAATATAATCTTCTGGATACACCGGGCCACAAAGATTTCTCGGAAGACACCTTGCGCACGCTTGTTGCGGCAGACTCGGGCCTGATGGTTATTGACGTGGCGAAAGGGGTTGAAGAGCAGACTGAAAAGCTGTTCGAAGTTTGTAGAATGAGACAGGTACCAGTGATTACGTTCGTAAATAAATGTGACCGGCCGGGAATGGAGCCTCTCGAAATCCTCAGTAATATTGAAAGCCGGCTGGGTATTGAGGCGATACCGGCAAACTGGCCTGTCGGATATGGCCAAAAGTTTCAGGGGATCTACGATCTGATCGGCAAAGAGCTGCACCTCTATGAAAAAACCAAGCACGGCGCACAAAAAGCTGAGGCTGAAGTGCTGCCTTTGGAAGAAGGCCTCGCCAGAAGCTCTCTTTCCGAATTGGAAAAAGAGGAGCTGAGAGAGGAGATCATGCTGATTGAGGATATGTTTTCGGAGATGGACGAGGAGGCCTTTAAAAAAGGGAATGCATCTCCTGTATTCTTCGGCTCGGCCCTGAATAATTTTGGCCTGGATGTATTTCTAAATTATTTCCGTTCCCTGGCACCTTCACCGCAACCTTATGAGGATGCAGATGGCCAGATCCGGGAGCTGGACAAGGGGTTCAGCGGATTTGTTTTTAAGCTTCAGGCCAATATGAACCCAGACCACCGCGACTGTGCAGCCTTTGTAAGGGTGACATCCGGTAAGTTTGAGCGCGGGCTCGAAGTGACTCATCAGGAGACTGGAAGAAAGGTTCGAATGAGTACACCTCACACACTTATGGGGGATGAGCGAAACATTTTAGAAGAAGCGTGGCCTGGGGATATCGTCTCCCTCTTCGATCCCGGTTTTTTCCGGATCGGGTCAACCTTCTACGCCCGGGATGAAGTTCGTTTTAACGTGATCCCGCTTTTTACGCCCGAACAGTTTATGAAAGTCTCTACAAAAGATCCTTTCAAACGAAAGCAGCTTCGCGAAGGGTTGAAACAGCTCTCAGAAGAGGGAGTCGTACATGTGTTTGAAGTTCCCCACGGAGTAGGCAACGAACTGTTGCTGGGTACTGTAGGTGTCCTGCAATTTGATGTTGTCACCCATAGAATGCTCTCGGAGTACAATGTCGAGCTGGTACAGCAGAGGGTCTCCTATCACTCCGCCCGCTGGTTACCCAATAAGAGTGAAGAGATTATTCGAAAACTGGAATCGGCCTATTCCACATATATTACCAAAGATCTGGAAGGCAATCCCATCGTACTATTCGACAGCGGCTACGCACTCTCACAGGCAGAAGAAAAAGTGGGTGCTGAGAATCTCTTTAAATACAAGCGGGACTAATCCCTCTACTGATCCTCTATTTTATGGCTCTCCTCTCCTGTTCATAAATTGCCAGATCACAATCAGAAGGATCAAATAGAGTAACAGAGCGAAAAGGACCGCCCAGAAACCTTGCGTGTAATCATCAAAGTAATGGACCGGTGCGTTGATCAGGATGAGAAGCGGAAACCCCATCATTAAGGAGAACCCGCTGCCGTACACTAGATTGTAACTGACCGGAGATTTCATTTCGGGATCTGTCATCCGAAGGAGTACGAGTGCCGACTGAAGCGTCCCTGTCATGTTCCCGAAGATAGCCGAGAATCTTTCAAGCCAAAATTCACTAAAAGCCCTAACTGTCATTACTCTAACGACAAACCAGGTCGCAAAAAACACAGCGATGGTGATCCCGAGTAGTGGTACCCAGTATCGGGCAACGACCACCAGACTTATTGCAGCTACAGAAGCTACGATCATAAAATCCATAAAGAGGTTCGAAAAGCGGGTCATGGTCGTGTCGTCAATGACCCGGCTCACACGAGTGTAGTCTGCCACTTTTCTGACAAAAAGAGCCACCACGGCTGCAATGATAAAATGAAAAGACCAAAGGGTTGACACCTCATTTTCGGCACCGATCAAAATCAGGCCTTTCCCCAGCAGGGAGACAACCATATAGGTCAGTATGAATGTCAAGCCGATAATTCCGAGGTGAAGTGTGAGTGACTCAATATTTTCTGCCGGTGTAGTAATTTTTTCGCTGCTGTTCGGTTGCGGACGTGTATAGACACCGATCCTTACATCGTCCTGAATCTCATCTTCAGAACGAATAAAATGTGCTTTTCCTTTTTTGATTCCCGAATGGACAATGCGGATTCCAGCTGTATAGGCGACAACAAAACCGGCAGCTGACATCGTGAGCCCCACAATCCCGCCATCAGTAAAACCATACTGTACCCAATTCTGTCCGATCGAATAGGCAATACCGGGATTCATCCCGAACGCCAGCGGGGCTAATAGGCCTATTCCTGCAAAAAGATCAGGAAACAACGTGTAGATGAGTAGAAAGGCAATCAAGAGGCCCAAAATGGCCTGAACCAAATAAACACAGATAAAAATAATTCCAACCTTCAAAGAAGAGAGGCCTGCTCTCCTTCCAGGGGATCGCAGACCCAGCGCAATAAATAGAAGGGCCAGAAGATGATAAACATAAATTCCGAGTCGTTCAGAGGGAAGATCGACCCACCCAAGGAGATTAACCCCCAAAATCAACCCTGTCAATCCGGCTATAAGATTGGCAGGAATCATATAGACCTGGAGGAGTTTAACCTGGCTACGAAGGTAGGTTCCTATCACCAAAAAGAGCCCCAGCCATGAAAAATCCAGAAAGAATTCTCCTGCCGATATATCTGACGTCCAGAATTCCATCACATTGAGCGCTTTGGCTTCTCCCCCTCCCTGAGACGGTTTATATAGCTCTGCCATTGCAATGCATTATAGCCTGACAGATCCAGCTGCAGAGTAATTTCCGGTGTAGTCAGGGTCAGCTTATGATTCTGTTCAACGGAAATATACCGGATCTCCTCCAGCTGCAATCGGAACGTTTGTGAACCTTGATAGATCGTAACACCCCAATTAGTCAGTTCGACATGCCCAGAGCCGAGTGAGACCAACTGGTGCTCTTTGTCGACCATAAAGATCCGGCTTCCCGGCTTCTCCAAAATGATATGTTCCGACGGCTTTTCAAATACCATGGGCATGGCTTCTATCCGGTCAAAAAGATCCAATAACGAGGTCTCTTCACCTGAAACCGGATGATAGAGTACAGACTTGCAGTCCATCCTGTAGTGCAAGGGGGAGTGCCTGCTGTAGATATTCACTCCATCAGGGGTATGAAGGGCCCTGTTTATACCTGTATCCGGGCATCTGTACAAAAATCTTTCCACCCCCGACGCAGGTTTTTTGCAGGAAATTGGCTCTGCTCCTTCAGGGGCCGGATACTCTTCAAACTGGATCTTCTCTCTGCAGGTAGCAGCAAAAGTGTCGTAATCTGGAAAGTCATCGGCATGGAGAGGCTTTAAAAATCGCAGCTCAACACTGCTTTTACGATAGTGATCCGCCCACCGGGGCCAGGCAAGGTACGAGCCGTGAATCTGTACGGGGTGAACAGGAATCCTCATTCTCCAGAAGAGCTTCATGGTACTTTCAATCCACGATTTTGGCCTGCCATCCCAACGCCGACCACCCTCCGGAAAGATGACAATCATCCGGCGCTGATCAATCATTCGGATCACCTCCCTCACAATTCCCGGTTCCGGCACATATTTACTGGTAGGAACGATCCCGATGCTATCCATAAAAATCCGCGGCAGGGGTTTATGAAACTGGTCCCTTGTCATCACACCGGCAGTGGGTTCATGAGTCATACCTACATTGATCATAAACGGATCAAAGTAGTTAGAGTGATTTCCATAGATGAAACAGGGGCCGGTTAAGGGCATATATTCCGGATTGACAATACGCGGATCGAAAAGATATTTCGTTGTTGGTATAATCGTCTTACGCATAAACGCAAACGTCTTTTCCGAATAGCCCCGGCTGTTCTTGCCAAAAGTAAAGTTTTTAAACATCCCTGGTCTGCAATGATTCTAAATGGTAGTTCGGTTTGTATGTTATCCCTGAAGGTAGTAAAAAACAAGGATTGAATTGGAAGGGGAGTTTCTCTTTTTCCCGGATGGCTCGGCTCTCCGCAGAAAGATGGAAGAAGAGGTTGAATTCACAATTTAAAGGATGTACGCAATCCATAAGAATGTTTTATACATTCATTGTGTTTAAAGGGATCTGGAATGATCCCTGCAGGACCGTCAGCCAAGGGTCATTCACCATGAATTCCGGCTGCTTTCCTTTATTCACCAGTTAAATAATATTAAAATGAGTAGCAGACGCCCTATCCTCTGCAGCGAATGCTATTAGCAACTCAAGGTGTGATCTTATGTTTACTGTAGTCATTCCGTTGTATAATAAAGAGTCGACCATAGAAGAGACATTGAAATCGGTTCAGAATCAGACGATTTCTGATTTTGACATTATCGTGGTCAATGACGGATCCACAGACCGAAGCAGGGAGCGTGCGGCCAGGCTGACCGATAGCAGAATTAAAATCCTTGACCAGCCGAACAAGGGTGTTTCAGCTGCCAGAAATTTAGCGATTCGACACTCTACCTCCCCCTATATCGCCACCCTGGATGCAGATGACATCTGGCTGCCGGACTATCTGGAAGAACAAAAGAGGATGATTGCTGCTTTTCCCGGAGCAAAAATGTGGGGTGTGACCTGGGATTCTATCAGGATTAAAAAGCGCTACACCATAGATCATGGCCTTCCTCCCGATTTCAGAGGGTATACTGACGATTATTTCACAATGAAAAAGAAGGGACACCTGTTTATCCCCTCAGCCACGGTATTGGAGCGGAAGGCCGTTATCGACGCTGGCCTTTTTGATGAATGCATACGTGTAAGTGAAGATTTGGATCTCTATTTCAGGATGTTGCTGCAGTACCGAGCCGCCATCTGCAACAACCCTCTGATGCTCTACAATACAGGTCTTCAGAACCGTATCACTAAACAACCGGCTCATATCAAGTATTGGTTTTTCTACAATATGGAAAAGTATGAAATGTACAGGAGAGTGCATCCGGAGTTTCGCAAATATTTTGACCATCTGGTACTTCTCTATATGTATCCCTATCGTCTGAACGGGCAATTCAGAGAAGAGGTGGATGAAATTTTGAGCCATATTGATTTCACCCTGCAGCCCCTCCGGTGGAGATGGTTGTATAAATTCCCTGGAGCCTATAAAATGTATCGAAAAGTCCGACAGAAATTATAAAAAAATCCCTGCCTGAAGACTCAGACAGGGATTCAGATCACTTTGATGTATTAAAGTGATTCCACCGGTGGTTATCTATCGTGCGATGAAACCATCCGGCTCGCTCTCCAACAGGTTGACTATCTGAGCATGCCCGTTCCGTAGGGCAATCTCCCTTGCATTCAATCCCTGCTGGTTTCTCTCATCCAGATGCGCCCCTCTTACAATTAGTTGCCGTGCTATATGAACCTGCCCATTTTCGGCTGCAATCATCAGTGCTGTTTCACCCTTCAGGTTCTTCGCATTGATACTGGGATCATGTGCAAGAAGAATCCGGACAATTCTTGGATTACCAATTCTGGAAGCGACCATCAGAGGAGTATTTCCATTCACATCCACAGAATCTACATACGCTCCCTCAGCCAGCAGTAAGTTCACACTCAAGATATCAATTTGTCGGATGGCTGTAATCAAATCACTTGCCAGGACAACTTCCTCCGATTCTGCAACAACAGCTGTATCGTTGTTCTGGCCGGAGGGGTTCGCCATGAAAATCAGTGCTAGTGTTAGTATGATTGTATTCATTATTTATAATAACTTTTATGGTCTGTTCTGTTCATTTCTGTACCGGTTTTCGGCATGAATGCACAGGTTTAAAACTCACCTGTTTATACGAATATACCTCTGTCCGTGTTTCAGATTTTTATAGTCAGATTGTATTCAATAAATTGTAATGCAGTGCTTTAGAAGGGCTTAACAATATTAAAGCGACACCCTGCCTGAGCATGCTAAAATCGCTTACATTTTGAAGATTTTTAATCTTTTAACCTATACTCCTTTTAGTTGTAACAGGATAGAGATATTATAGAATCGAACTTTCATGAAGACCTGCAACTTTTTAACTAATTTCATTTCTATGCGTGTACATTCGCAACTGATCATCGCTTTACTTCTGTTTTCCTTCGCCTGTGCTAATCAGCAGAGTACTGTCCAAAATGACCCTTCCGAAGAGGTGTGGGTGGATCTCTTCAATGGAGAAGATCTCAACGACTGGGATATCAAGATCCGGGGGTATGAATTGAATGATAACCATGCAAACACGTTTCGTGTTGAAGATGGCCTGCTGAAAGTGCGTTATGATGAGTACAGTGAACCTTACAACGAACGTTTCGGTCACATTTTTTACAACAAGCCCTATTCTTATTATAAATTACGCGTGGAGTACAGATTTACGGAAGAGCAGGCAGAAGGGGGGCCTGGCTGGGCATATCGTAATAATGGAATCATGTTTCACTCCCAGCCTGCCCAGACAATGACACTGGATCAGGATTTTCCGGACTCTATTGAGTACCAGCTGCTCGGAGGCGATGGGACGAATAATCGAACAACCGGCAATATCTGCACACCAGGTACTCATGTGGTGGTAGATGGTGAGTTACAGACCGCTCACTGTATCAACTCATCCAGTAAGACGTTTCATGGAGATCAGTGGGTGACTGCCGAGCTGGTTGCCTATGGGGATTCCCTGATTCAGCACCTCATTAACGGAGAGCTTGTTATGGAGTATACACAGCCTCAGCTGGATAACGGAACACTGCTCAACGGCGGATACATTGCCTTACAGGCTGAGAGTCACCCGACTGACTTCCGCTCCATCCAGATCCTGAACCTGAAGGGATGCATGGATCCAGAGGCAGATAATTACAAAGAGTATTACGTTAAGGATAGTCCCGATAGTTGTATTTACTCTGATTAAAGAGGTTGAGACACTATTCAGGATGACTGATATCTGATTAATTACTCGATATCATCCCCGTAAATAAGGTTATGAAATTCGGCTTTTTCAATCTGGCCGAAATAGTCTTCAATAACAACATTCTCCAGTGCTTTCCCGATATCGGCAGGTGTATAGCGTACACCTGCCAATTTCTCCTCTATGGCAGTTACCGGCTCTCTGCCGAAAAAGTCGCCGTAGATTTTCAGGTTTTTGATATGCCCGTTCTGAACATCGAGGCGAAGATCAATCTCGCCAACAGGAAACCGATGAGCCCTCTGAATATTGAAAGCGGGTGACTTCCCGAAGTTCCAATCCCAGTTTCCATATTTTTCGTCTCTCAGATCAAGCACTTTCCGCCATTCATCTTCCGTCAGACGATACGTTTCGAATTTGTCACGATCCTGGTACAGCCCGTCGAGCAGATGCTGCCGGAACTCCGTTATACTCATCGGCTTTTCAAGAAACTCCACAATATTAGCAACTCTGCTTCGAACCGACTTATGTCCTTTCGATGCGATTTTGCTCATTTTAACAGTGAGTGCATTTACCACTTCTTCCAGATCACTGTCAAACAGAAGGGTTCCGTGACTAAACATCCGTCGGACCGTAGAAAACTGGGCATTGCCCGATATTTTTCGGCCACCTGCCAGAATATCATTTCTTCCGCTCATCTCTGCCGGCACACCCAGCTCATTCAGAATCCGAATGACCGGTTCATTGAATTTGAAGAAGTTGTTTAACTTGTCCTTGGCATATCTCGTGATAAAGCTGAAGTTAAGATTCCCCAGATCATGGTAGACAGCCCCACCCCCCGACATACGCCGCACAACATGAATCCCTTTCTCCTCTACATAACTGCTGTTAATCTCCTCAAGGGTGTTCTGATTTCTGCCAATAATAATGGAAGGCTCATTGATATAGAAGAGCAGGTAGTCGTCGGTCTCGCCAAAGTTTCTCAGGGCAAACTCTTCCAGTGCCAGATTGATCTGTGGTTTAGTAATACCTTCATTGTCAATAAATATCATGGTATGGATCGATTTTGAAATTCAGAAGAGTGCAAACCCCCCCTGTGACGTCCGCTTAAATTTAAAAAAATTCATGAATCCTTCATGAAATCCGACCTTCTACCTGACTAATCGAACGGGGTGCATCCTCTTTCCTCAATATCCTCTACAGATGTTCAGTAACCTCTGTTACTCTCTCGCAGATGCAACCATCTCAGCAAACAGCCTGAATGATTTGAGCTGCAATTCGTGATCGTACATATAGGTCGCCACCATGAGCTCATCGGCCTGGACCTGCTCCACAAAAGCGGTCATCGATTTCTTTATACTCTCCGGGCTGCCGATGAATGACCCTGCCAGCATCTGACGAACCACCTGCTCAATATGAGCTGGCCACATCGAACGGATATCATCTACCGGAGGTGCAAGAGGAGATCTCTTACCTGTAACCACACCCATAAACATCTGAAGGAGAGAAGTGGATAAATACTCCGCCTCTGCGTCAGTATCTGCGGCAATAACATTTATACAAGGCATAAACTTCGGTTCAGAAAGTTGCTTCGAGGGCTTGAACTGCTCTCTGTAAATTTTTGACGCTATGGATAACTGCTGTGGAGCAAAATGACTAGCAAATGCGTAGGGAAGCCCAAGGCTGGCTGCCAGATAGGCACTATCCGTACTGGAGCCCAGTATCCAGATCGGAATATCTGTCCCTTCACCCGGGATGGCTCTCACTTTAGCGTGTCTGTTTTCTGCTGATAAGTAGGTTTGAAGGGCCGCCACTTCTTCCGGAAAATTATGAACCTTCTGAATCCTGTCTGGCCGGATGGCTGCTGCAGTCAACTGATCTGTACCGGGAGCCCGGCCAAGACCGAGGTCGACTCTATCAGGATACATCTCTGCCAGGGTTCCGAACTGCTCGGCGATAATCAGAGGTGAGTGATTTGGAAGCATGACTCCTCCCGACCCGATCCGGATCGTTTCAGTGGCTTCAGCCATATGCCCCAGCAGAACGGCGGTTGCTGAACTGGCGATATTTTCCATATTGTGGTGTTCGGCCATCCAGAACCGTTTATAACCCAGCTTTTCCACATGAATGGCCAGATTACGGCTCTTCTCTATCGTCTCCCTGATGTTGCTCCCTTCAGTGACTACTGCTAAATCCAATACTGAAACTGGTATCATATCCACTCTTTATTTAATTCATTTGTTGAGGTAGTTATTACTCCCTTTTAGAAAACTTTCTCGATATCCCAGACAAAGGCCCGTACCCCCTGCTGGCGGGCACCTTCCTCAATTTTTTTAATTTCGCTCAGCAATTCATCTACTCTCTCTTCTTTTAAAATCACCATAATGGCACTGTTCAGGCTGGGCCACGTGTGACTTCCCAGGTGCGGTTCTCCCGTATCCGTTCCGCTGCCCTGTATCTCATTCCACTGAGTGAATCCCCGGATTTTCAACCTGCGCAGTGCATCGTGAACTTCTTCACTCACTATCATATTGCAAACGATCATTACTGACTTCATAATACCAATATTATATATGATTGTTGTTAAGTCGGCTGCCGTGCTTTCTGCCGGCAGCCATTTTGTTTAAAAGTACAGGATATCAGATTGACGTGTTTAAAACTGTACTTTCTCTTTTTTCACGAATGAGTACAGAACAGGGACCAGATACATCGTAATCAACGTTGAGAATAACAGCCCGCCAATCACGGCAATTCCCAGAGGCTGCCACGATTCTGACCCTTCCCCGGTACTGATGGCCAGAGGCAGCATAGCCAACATGGTTGTTGCTGCCGTCATCAGAACAGGCCGTAACCTGCTTGTGGAACCTTCGATGATAGCCGTACGAAGCTGAAGTCCGCGGTCTTTCAATATATTGGTATAATCTACCAAAACGATAGCGTTTTTAACCACAATACCGATGAGCAAAATTGCCGATAAAAATGCCATGATACTGAGAGGTTTTCCCGTCACCAGCAGTGCAAGAAACACTCCTGTAAATGAGAACGGGATGGAGAACATGACAATAAACGGATCCCTGTAGTTTTCAAACTGAGCTGCCATCACAACATAGACCAATACGATACTCAACAACAGCAGCATAAATAGATCCGCAAAAGATTCTGCCTGATCCTGAACCTGTCCTCCATAACTGATATTCACATTCTGGGGCAGACTCATACCTGCAAGCAGTGCGTCGATATCTGTCTGCACCTCGCCCAGAGAACGGCCGAAGATCCCAAGTGAGATTGTAACATACCTCTCTTGATCAATTCGTTCTATCTGTGGAGAGGTATACTCTTCCTGAATGGTAGCTACTTCCCGAAGAGGCACGACTGCGCCCAACCCGGTATGTATCGGAAGATTTTCCAGCTCGGTTATCGAATTCCTGTACTCTTCCGGAATCTGAACACGAATATCATACTCTTCACCACCTTCCCGATATTTCGATGTGGTTATTCCCTGTATAGCGGCATTCAAAGAGGTGGCAATGGTCGATGAATTGAGCCCGAGCTGAGCAATTTTTTCACGATCCGGCCGAACAACGATTTCAGGTTTTTCCGGACGAACAGAGACTTCCACGTCCCGCGCGCCGGGCACGCCCCGAATGTCCGAAGCCAATTCGTAAGCCAATGGCATAACAGTATCCAGGTCGTTGCCTCTTACCTGAATCTCAATGGGTGCACCTCCGCCAAGACCCCCTCCGCTATCATCTACATTATAATTATAGATACCGGGTATGTTAGCAACGTGCTGGCGGACATCTTCCGCAATTTCGAAAATTGACTGGTCGCGTTCTGTCTTGGAGACAAACCGCATGGTAAAGGTCACGACGTTACTACCTGCCTCACCACCGAAAGCGGCCATGAAACTTCCTTCATCTTCAATACCGCTGTCAGATTGCAAGATCAACAGCTCCTCGTCATACGTTTCTTTGAACCACTCCTCCAATTCAATGGTTGTTTTCATGGTCTCACTTAGCCTGATCCCTGAGTCAAATTCAACGACAACAGACAATTGACCGTTATCGGTCTGAGGAATAAACTCGGTTCCCAGGAAAGGAACGATAATCAGGGAACTAATAAAAGTTAGCAGAGTAGCAAAAACCGTGGTTTTCCGGTAGCGTAATACCCTGACGAGACTCCACTTATAGGTGCGTGTCAAGCGATCCAGCCCCCTTTTAAAAGGCCGGGTGAGTCGTTCATATTTTTTATCTACCTTCTCCTGATCCTCTTTAGACTGCAACCATTTGGCGGAAAGCATAGGTACAAAGGTCAAGGCAGCAAATGTTGAAACAATAACTGTAATGGTCACCAGCGCTCCGAGGGATGAGAAAAGAACCCCCGCCATGCCAGTCAAAAACACCAGCGGAAGAAAAACAGCAACGATCGTCATGGTTGTAGCAAAAACAGCCAGGCCAACCTCGCTGGTACCGTAAATAGCGGCTTCGGTCACCCGGCTGCCACCCTCAATTTTAGTTGCAATATTTTCAAGGATCACAATGGCATCATCCACTACCAGGCCCAGCGCAATGGCAAGGGAGGAGAGGGTGATAATGTTGAGGCTTCCACCGGATATATCAAGATAGATAAAAGCGCCAATTAAAGAGAGAGGGATGACCGAGGCAATAATGAAGGTAGCCCGGAGTCTCCTCAAAAAGAGCAAAACCACTACTACTACGAAGACAGCTCCGGCAATAATTGAGCTGGTCATATTCCGGACAGAGTTCATGATGAATTCTGACCCGTCACTCAGCAAGTTAAAAGAGACATCATCCGGCAGATTTTCCGCGCTGGCCTCGATCACCTCCAGTGTGTTTTGTGCAACCGCCACCGTATTGGCGTCACTCTGTTTCTGAACTACAAACACAACACCCTGCTGGCCATTTACCCGTACTTCCTGGGTTACCTTTTTAAAGGTATCTTTGATTTCGGCAATATCCCTGAGGTAGATGACCTCTCCGTCCATTCGTGTAATTACGATATCATTCATCTCATGGACACTGGTAAATTCACCAGGCATACGCACATTGTAATCCGTAAGACCCATCTCCAGCCTGCCCAGCGGGATATTACTGTTTTCCGCCATGAGAATCTGATTCACCTCGCTCAGGCTTATATTATAGGCTTCCAGCTTTTGAGGGTCTATCTCTACATGGATCTCCCGCTCAGGGCC
>Ga0209487_1000488_pt1 | contig 36030 bp, 37 predicted proteins | sample Poulit2012_FD_187524 | JGI IMG/M metagenome (GOLD analysis project Ga0209487, IMG submission 187524) | Agricultural soil microbial communities from Georgia to study Nitrogen management - Poultry litter 2012 (SPAdes) (version 2) | ecosystem: Environmental > Terrestrial > Soil > Agricultural land...
TGTAGGTAAAGGCCCAGCGTTGGTTCTGGCGTAAGATCACTTGGGTTTGTTGAGAGGTGCTAAGTAAATCGAGCACGCCCACCAGTTGGCCTGTGCAGAGCAAGGCATCTGCATTGGCTTGGGCAAGCTCTGTGCCCGAGGTCAGTGCCACGGAAATATCGGCTCCGCCAAGCACGGGGGCATCGTTGCTGCCATCGCCCACGGCCATAAGACAATGGCCCTCATTTTGTAATGTTTGAAGGTGCGCCAGTTTATCTTCGGGCATTTGCCGTGCTCGCCAGTGGCGAATATTAAGTGCTTGGGCAATGCGCTCCACGCGGGCATGGGTATCTCCGCTTAATATTTCACACTCAACCCCTCTGGCTTGTAGTGCCTTAATGGTGATAAGGGCATCGGGGCGAAGCTTTTCCTCGGTTTCAAACACCGCTAAAAGGCGGCCCTCTTCGCCCACCACTAGGCTGGCTTGATCTAGTTCTTGAGGCGGCTCATCCAGCACAAAAGCTGCTTGGCCAAGGCGCAGCTTGCGGCCTGCCACCGTGCCCTCAAGGCCTAAGCCGGGGAAGGAGGTGGCTTGGGTGACGGCGAGCAGGGGGAGAGTGTTCGCTTGCACTAGCGCTTTGGAAAGTGGGTGCTCACTTTCGCGGGCGAGGCTGGCGGCCAGTTGCAATATGGCTTTATCTACCCCTTCCACCACCAGGGTGGGCTCGGTGAGGGTGCCGGTTTTATCGAACACCACCCTGCTTAGTCGGGGTAAGGCTTCAAGCACGTCGGGGTTAACCACCAATACATTTTTACGGGCCAACACCCCTAAGGAACGGGTGATGGCTGCTGGCGCTGCTAGGCCTAAGGCGCAGGGGCAGGCCACCACCAATAAGGCAATGGTGGCGGTGAGGGCTTGGCTTGGGTCGTACCATAGCCACGCCGCTAAGGTAACGGTGGTGAAGATCAGCACGCGGCGCACAAAACGGGCGGTGATGTTCTCACTTTGTCGGGCCCACTTGGGGCGCTGGGTTTGTGCTTGGGTGGATAAGTGAGCCAGTTGCGATAGAAACGTATCTTGGCCCACCTGGCTTACTTGCATATCAATGGGGCCTTCGAGCACTAGGCTGCCAGCAATTAAAACTTCGTTGTGCTGGCGTCGTCGTGCGGAGGATTCCCCAGATAACAAGGATTCATCCAGTAGTGTGTGCTCACTCAGTAGGGTGCCATCAGCGGGCACATGGGCACCTTCGGGTACTTGCACCACATCGCCAATGTTCAGCTCCATCACGGCCACCTTTTCTAGGGTGCCATCGGGTTTGCGCCGTTGAGCAAAGCTTGGCCGCAGGCGAATGAGTGCATCGGCGTTATCCACCGAATGGTGCCGTGCCCGCATTTCTAAATAGCGGCCAATGAGGAGGAAAAACACCAACATAGTGACAGAATCGAAATATACCTCCCCCTGGGACACCATGGCTTGGTAAACACTGCTCACGTACACCGCTGTAATCGCAATGGCGATGGGCACATCCATGTTGAGGCTTTTATACCGTAAGGCCTGTTTTGCTCCCCGATAAAAGGGAGTGGCGGAGTAAAATACCACGGGGGTGGCCACTAAAAACCCCAGCCAACGGAAAAGCTCGCGAGTGGCATGGGGCAGTGGCTCAAAGTTCTCCATGTAGAGCACAAAAGCGTAAGTGCTCACTTGCATCATGGCAAAGCCCGCTACCAGTAAGCGCTTTAATAAATCTCGGCTTTCTTGTTGGCGGGAATCATCTAAAGCATCGCTATCTAGGGGCCTAGGGTCGTAGCCAGCTTTGGCGATGGTGCTGAGTAAGGTGCTCAGCGGCACTGTTTCGGCATCAAATTGCAACAGGGCGCGGCGAGTCACTGGGTTTAGCTGGATTGTTTCCACCCCTTCAAGCTGCAGTAGCAAACGCTCAATCAGCCACACGCAGCCCGAACAGTGCACGCCGTCCACCAATAGGCTCACTTCGCTTAAACCGGCCTTGTTGGTACGCACCACATGGCGCTTTAAGTTGTCGCTATCCCAATGTTGAGTGTTTTGTGGGGCTGTGGGGCGCTGTGAGGGGCCTCGGCGTAGGCGGTAGTAATCACTTAGGCCATGTTTAGCAATCCATTCGGCGGTGTGCTGGCAATTACTGCTGCATACTTGTTGTTGGTTCTCGCCGATTTGCACAAAAAAAGCGCTGCCCTGCGGTATGGGGTTATCGCAGTGGTAACAGCGCTCAAGGGGAAATTTTGTTTGCACGATTACTCTTCTGAGGGTGTATTTGAATCCTCCTCCTCAGTCGTAGCGGATGTGGATTCATGGGTTAAAGGCATGCCCAAAATATGGGTGATGTCTTTGGTCTTTTGCCCTTTAGGGCCTGTATCTGTGCCTGCACTCACAATAATCATGTGAATACAGGCGGCCAAAATAAGCACGGTGAGGGCAATCCCTAGCCAAACAATAGGAGATTTGTACCAAGGCATGCTCTCAGTGTTCATATTAGCTATCCTCGTGGGAACGGGCTTCTTCGTCGTTATCGTGGCTGAGCACCCAAGCGGCAAGCAGCTTGATCTCGCTTTCGTTTAAGCGATCTTTCCAAGCGGGCATTTCAGCGGTTCTACCATACTCAATGGCAGTGACTATATCACGATAGGTGCCACCAAACTTCCACGAGCCTGTGGTGAGGTTAGGGGCGCCAAGCAGTTTGTTGCCCGTACCATCAATACCATGACAAGCCGCGCATTGCTGTTCAAACACGGGTTTACCTGCTGCTGCTGGCCCCGCCTCATGGGAAGCGCCGGAAAGGCTGAGCGCATAATTAGCGACGTTTTTTACGTTGCCGTAACCCAGTGCTTTCCCAAGAGGTGGCATTAATCCTTTGCGACCATTGGTGATGGAGCTGAGTATTTCATCTACGCTACCGCCATATTGCCATACGTTGTTTACCAAGTTAGGCGCGCCGATAGCGCTTACTCCTTTACCATCCATGCCATGGCAAGCTGCACAGTTATCTTCAAAGAGACGTTGAGCGACCTTTAGTGCCGGCTTATCTTGGCTCAGCTCAAGCACATCACTGCTTTCCACTCGTGCCCATACTTGGCTGAGTCTTTGGTTGATAGCGGCTTCTTCTTCTTTGAGCTGTTGTGCGGATGACCACCCTAAGGTGCCTTCGTAGCTACCAAACCCTGGATAGCGTACCAGGTAGATAAAAGCAGCAATAAAAGCAACGGTTGAAAGGACGAGCCACCACATGGGCAAACGGTTTACTGCCTCGCGAATAAGCCCATTCGCCCAAGTGTGCCCTGTGGTGCCATCTTCACCCACGGGAATTTTGGCCCCAGGTGCCCAAATGAATAATAGCAAGATAGCCACATAGTTTAAGATAATGAGGGCCATCACCCAACCAGACCAAAAATCATTCATGGTGCTTACTCTCCTTATTAGATTTGGAGTCTTGGCCGCTTAATTCATCTTCCATTGGGATTTTTGCCATACGGTCGAAGACTTTCTTGTGTCGCTTGCGCCATAACCATATCCAGAGGCCAACAAACAACACCATTAAAATCAGCGTGCTAACGCCCACTAGATGTCCCCATATTGGGTTCATGATGCAGGTACCTCCTCCGCTTTAGAACTTGCTTTAGGGGTGTTATCAATACCTAGCCCTTGTAAGTAAGCGATCAAAGCGTCCATTTGGGTTTTGCCTTCAACGGCTTTGGGTGCATTTTCAATGTCTTCTTCAGAATAGGGCGCCCCTAAGCGTTGCATGGCGCGCATGGTGCCTTGTAAGCGTTTGGCATCAATGGAGTAGCCTTCAAGCCAGTTATAGCGCGGCATGTTGGAGCTCGGTACCACGCTTCGTGGGTCGATTAAATGCTGGCGTTGCCATTCATCACTGTATTTGCCCCCGACACGTGCTAAATCTGGCCCCGTACGCTTAGAACCCCATTGCATGGGGCGGTCGTAGACCGATTCGACCGCAGTGGAATGTTGGCCGTAGCGTGCGGTTTCAAAACCGAGGTGGCGGATCATTTGTGAGTGACACAAATAACAACCGTTTTTAACGTAGGTTTCAAATCCTGCGAGGCGTAGTGGCTCATAAGGCTTTACATCTTCAGGGGCCTCTACTTTGTTGGCTGCTACAAACAAGGGTAAAACTTCAGCTAAGCCACCAAAGGAAAGAAAAATCGCAGTCAAAATACCGAGCAACCAAGCACGTTTTTCAATGCCTTCGAAGTACTTGTAACGGGAACTCATAGTGCTCTCCTCGTCTCGCTTAATAATTAGTGGCTGATGTTTCTACTTCGCCGTAGCTTGGCTCAGAAGTAGGAACAGGAATGGGCTTAAGGGTGTTGCGGCGTGCATAGCTTGCGGTGTGCCACAAATTCCACGCCATTAGGCTCATACCTGTGAGCACTAAACAACCACCAAACCAGCGCAATGCAAAGAAGGGTTTGATGGTTTCGAAGCTGGCTAGGAAGGAATGCACTAATGAGCCGTCAGCGTCAATTTCGCGCCACATAAGGCCCTGGATAATACCTGCAGACCACATGGCGATGACGTAGATTAAAGTACCAATGAGATGGAGCCAGAAGTGCGCTTCCATGGCCTTTTTGGAGTGCATGTCTTGGCCTAATACTCGTGGGGCTAAGGCGTATAAAGAACCAATGGTGATCATGGCTACCCAGCCTAGGGAGCCAGAATGCACGTGCGCCACCGTCCATTCGGTGTAGTGAGAAAGGGTGTTCACGGTTTTCACTGCCATGATGGTGCCTTCCATAGTGGAAGCACCGTAGAAAATGAGTGATAACACCATAAATTTAGCGGCGGCATCCTCTTTGAGCTTGTGCCACACGCCATTAAAAGTCATTAAGCCGTTGGCGGCGGACCCCCAGCTTGGCATCACTAAGATAAGAGAGAAGGCCATACCCACAGATTGCACCCAATCGGGTAGCGCTGTGTACATCAAGTGGTGAGCACCTGCCCACATATAGACAGAAATCAGCGCCCAGAAGTTAACAATGGAGAAACGGTAGCTCCATAGGGGTTGCTGTGCTTGACGTGGAACGAAGTAGTACATCATGCCCAAGAAACCAGCGGTAAGAATAAAAGCCACCGCATTATGGCCGTACCACCATTGCACCATGGCATCCACTACGCCCGAATAAATTGGTACAGAGCGAGTAAGAGCCACAGGCAATGCTAGGTTGTTGACAATATGCATCATGCCCACGGCAATGATAAAGGCGCCGTAATACCAGTTGGCCACATAAATATGGCGAATACGACGGCGTGCCAAAGTGCCGAAAAATACTACGGCAAAACTTATCCACACCACGGCGATTAAAATATCAATCCACCATTCAGGCTCGGCGTATTCTTTACCTTGAGTGAGACCAAAAGGCATGGTGACCATGGAGAGCGCGCAGGCAAGTTGCCAACCCCAGAATACAAACTCCGCTAGCTTGGTATAAGCTAAGCGCACATGTCCGGTGCGTTGTACCACATAAAAACAGGTACCAATTAAAGCGGAACCACCAAACGCAAAAATCACCCCAAACGTATGGTCAGGCCTGAGTCGGCTGAAAGTAAGTGCTGGAATGTTAAGGTCAATGTTTGGCCAATACAGCTCTGCAGCGATAAATACGCCTACAGACATGCCAATAAGCCCCCAAACCACTGAGGCTACGAGAAATAGCCTAACCACATGGTCGTTATAGGTTTCCTGAGTTTGCATGTTCGCCCCTCTCAAGGTGATCAAAAACGGTAATTAAGCGATAAGTGCTAATTTAAGTACCATGCGGATGGCACAGTTAAGGCCTATCTTTACTTGTTTTAGTACAAAATTCTAGCATGTCGTTTGTTTTATTGACCTGCAAGGCTTGACTTTTTTCTTTTTTTGTCGCTTTTGGCTGCACGTCAGTACATTTTCCTAGCTGTTCGCAGCACGTTATCTGTTGGTGCTTTGGTTGCCTATGAGGTGAACCCGTACGTCTTAGGTTCAAACTCCTACAACCAAAGTCTCGTATTCCTGTTTTTTTCCTCCCCGTATATTGATTTTCAAGCCTCGGCTGATTGCGTGTGCTCCACCTAACAACAATAACGAGAGGGAGAAGGATATGAGCCTTCACGATGATGTGGTCACCCAAGTGACACAGAACCCCAAGTATCAAGAGCTAGTGCGTCGTAAAGATCGCATTAGCTATGCTTTTTTCATTGTCACCTTTGTCATTTACTCAGGTTTTATATTGACACTGGCATTTAACCCAAGCTTGTTTGGTCGTTCCATCGAGGGAATGACCATGAGTATTGGTGTTGTTACAGGCATTTGCGTGTTGGTGAGTGCCAGTGTGCTGGTTTCCTTGTATGTCTACATCTCCAACAAGGTGTTTGATCCTTTGTTGGCAAGCGTTATAGAGGAGGCAGGCCAATGAAATTTTTATTGAGCTTAAGTGCACTACTTTTGAGCATGCCTTCCCTCGCCCATGCGGCTGGTGGTCAAGGCAATACATCGGCCATTGTGATGTTTTTGATTTTTATTGCCGCCACCATGGTGATTACGTGGTGGGCAGCAAAACGCACCCAAACCACCTCTGATTTCTACACCGCAGGCGGTGGCATTACTGGCTTCCAAAACGGGCTAGCCATTGCGGGAGATTATCTCTCGGCAGCCTCGTTTTTGGGGATTGCGGGCATGGTGTATGTGAGCGGTTTCGATGGCATTATTTATGCCATTGGTTTTATGTTCGGCTGGCCTACGGTGATGTTCTTAGTGGCTGAGCGTTTGCGTAATCTTGGCCGCTATAACTTTGCTGATGTGACTTCTTTCCGCTTGCAGCAGGTACCCATGCGGGTGTTGGCAGCGAGTGCTTCTTTGCTGGTTATCGCCCTGTATTTGATTGCGCAAATGGTGGGGGCGGGCAAGCTCATTGTGCTGCTGTTTGGTATTGAATATAAGCTAGCGGTGCTGGTGGTGGGCTCCTTAATGATGATCTACGTGACCTTTGGCGGCATGACAGCCACCACTTGGGTGCAAATCATTAAGGCGGTGCTCATGTTGTTCGGTGCCACCTTGATGACTTTCTTGGTGCTCAAGGGCTTTAACTTTAATCTTGATGCCATATTAGTGGAAGCGGTGGATGTGCACCCTGATGGTCGCGGTATTTTAGCGCCTGGGTCTGCGGTGAGTGGTAATCCGCTGAATGCTTTGTCCTTAGGTATTGCCTTAGCCTTTGGTACCGCTGGTTTGCCGCACATCTTGATGCGTTTCTTCACGGTGGCGAACGCCAAAGAGGCACGCAAATCCGTGATTTGGGCGAGTAGCTTTATCGGCTACTTCTATGTGCTCACCTTTATTATCGGTTTTTCCGCCATTGCGATTTTAGTGAAGCACCCCGAATATTTTGTCACCGATGCAGATGGCAATTTCGATATGATCAATAGCCTTATTGGCGGCACTAATATGGTGGCGGTGCACCTGGCCAATGCGGTGGGCGGTGATTTGCTCTTGGGCTTTTTGGCAGCGGTCACCTTCGCAACCATTGTGGCGGTGGTGGCAGGTTTGGCACTCGCAGGCGCGGCGGCCATTTCTCACGACTTGTATGCCAACGTGATTGCTAAAGGCAAGGCGTCTGAAGAAAAGCAGCTTAAGGTATCTAAGCTTTCCACCGTGATGCTGGGGGTGCTATCCATTATTTTAGGTATTGTGTTTGAGAACCAGAACGTGGCCTTTATGGTGGGTCTGGCCTTTGCCATTGCCGCAAGCTCTAATTTCCCTGTGTTGGTGCTTTCCATGTACTGGCGTGGGTGCACCACCCGCGGTGCCACCATTGGTGGCTTTGTCGGCTTAGCTTCGGCCACTATTTGGGTGGTGCTAAGTACCACAGTATGGGTGGATGTGTTCGGGTTTGCTGAGCCCATCACACCATTCCCTAACCCTGGTATCTTGTCGATTCCGTTAGCCTTTGCTTCCATCTGGTTATTCTCTGTGCTCGATAAGAGTGCGGCAGCAGAACAAGAGAAGGCGGCTTTTACTGCACTCACGGTGCGCAGCCAAACCGGTATTGGTGCCACAGGAGCTCAGTCACATTAATAGAGGAACATCATTTACCCACAACTAAGTTGTGCTAGCATGAGGGGGCGTTACGCCCCCTTTTTTATGCGATAAAAATAATTATGAATGAACTTATCATTGCAGATGATCATCCTCTATTTCGCGAAGCGCTGGCCGCATCGGTTAAGCGCTCGTTTCCGCAAACTCGAATAATAGAGGCGGATACCATTGATGTTTTAATGGAGTTAGTGGAGCAGCACCCAGAAGCAGATATGTTGCTGCTTGACCTCACTATGCCAGGTGCTACGGGTTATAGCGCCTTAGTAAATCTGCGCACATATTATCCTCAATTGCCAGTGGTGATGATTTCTGCCCATGAAGAGCCACAGCTGATGCGGCGCGCATTAGATTTGGGCGCCATGGGGTTTATCCCTAAATCCGCCGATACGGAATTACTCACCGAAGCCCTAGAGGCGGTGATGATGGGAAATGTGTGGGCGCCTGAAGAGGTATACGATGCGCAGCCGCTTAATGAAAGAGAAAAATCCGCGGTGGAGTTACTACAAACCTTAACGCCTCAGCAGTTTAGGGTGCTGCAAATGGTGAGCCAAGGCCTGCTCAATAAGCAAATTGCTTATGAGCTCGGCGTTACCGAAGCCACGGTGAAAACCCATATGACAGCGATTTTGCGCAAGCTCGGTGTGACCAATCGCACCCATGCTGTGCTAGTGGCTCAGCACTTAAGTCTCCCTACAGAAGATGCTAATTAGCCTGATGGTGCGCGGCTAAAAATGCCCGTAACGATGCTGGGCGTACGGGTTTGGTAATTACTAGGTAGCCCCGTTCACGAGCGGCGAGCCTGAGTTCTTCACGCCCATCGGCGGTGAGTAGGGCGCCGGGCACATGGCGAGCGTTTTCACGCAGAGCATCGAGGGTATCTAGCCCATCTAAGCGATCGTGCAGGTGATAGTCCACAAGCAACACTTGTGGCTGCTTCACCATCAGCTCTAAGGCTTGATCCACTGTGGTGGCAGTGAGCACCTCTATGCCCCATTGCGTGAGCAGGGCTTTCATTCCCATTAGGATTTCCACGTCGTTATCCACGCATAACACGCGTAAACCTTGCAGGTTATGTTGTGGGTTAATTATTGCGCGTGGGCGCTTGGCCTGCTGCTGTTGCTCTGTTGTGGCAAGCGGCACAGTAATTGAAAATACGCTGCCTTTGCCTAGCGTGGAGTCAACGCTGAGTGAGTGATTAAGCAAAAAAGCAATGCGCTGGCAAATAGAAAGCCCCAACCCCATGCCACGTTCACCCCAATCAAATTCTTGGTCGAAACGATGGAATTCGGTATAGATATGTTGCAAATGATGGGGTGGAATGCCTTGGCCAGTATCCCAAACTTGCAATTCGACTTGCTCGCCGCGGCGACGGCCTGCTATTAAAATACGCCCTTTGTGGGTGTAGCGCAGTGCGTTAGAGATAAAGTTTTGCAGCACGCGGCGCAGCAAGCTGGCATCGCTATAGAGCATGAGGGGCGGCATATAGAGCCGGAGTGAAAGCTCACGACGCTTAGCGATGGGTTTGTATTGTTGGAGCAGGTCCTCAAGTAAAGCGCGACCATCAAAGGCGCTCAATTCAGGTTTGAGCGCGCCAGCATCAAGGTGGGAAATATCCAATAACCCATCGAGTAACTCTTCTGCCGCTTGGAGTGAGGAATCAATTTTATCGGCTAAATTGCGCATCTCTTCGGCGTCCTTGCTGCCATGTAAAGAGGAAGCGAACAAGCGCGCCGCATTCATAGGCTGCAATACGTCGTGGCTCACAGCTGATAAAAAGCGAACCCGTGAGGCTTGTGCTATCTCAGCTTCGCGAGTGCGCTCTGCCACACGTTGTTCTAGGTGTTCATTGATTTCTCTCAGTTTGCCTTCCACTCGTTTGTATTCGGTAACATCGTTATAGCTCGTCACATAGCCACCACCAGGCAAGGGGCGACCCTTAAGCTCAATAACACGGTTGTTGTTCATGGTGCGTTGAAAGGTGTGTGAGGTGCCTGCACGCATAAAACCAATACGACGCTCAATGGCCGCTTCAATATCCTCCTCTGCTTGGGCGGCAATTTTGCCTTGTTCAGCGTTATAACGAATTAAATCAGCAATATGCCGGCCCACGCGCAGCATGCCAGCGGGGTAATTAAAGAGCTGCTCATAACTGTGGTTCCATGCCACTAGGCACATGTTGGCATCCACCACGCTGACGCCTTGGTCCATGTTTTCGATGGTGGTGAGTAAAATATCGCGATTAAAACGTAGCTCTTGGCCGGCCTCATCTAGCAGCGAAACCACGGTGGCCACTTCAAGCCCAGAGCCGCGCAGGGCACTGGTGAGTACCAATCGAGCGGAGGCCGCACCCACAGCCCCAGCAAGTAGCAACTCAGTAAATTGCAGCCAATGGCTATCTGCGGCCAGCTGGTCGTGAATGTGGATGTTGTATTTACGCGCTTGTTGTTCAAAGGCCCATTGAGATTTGTTTTCACCAAGAATGCGGGCAGCAAGAGTGATAAGGTCTTTTACCAAAATGTGGCTTGAGTTTAGGCGAGCGGCTAAGGCCGGGCGTTGGGAGTAGGGGTCGAGAAACGGCTGTGCATTTAAGCGTTCGGCCAAGCTTGGCGGGCGTCGCCAAGAAATCCATAGCATGGCAGTAATATTCACTGCAAGCGACCAGAAGGTGCCGTGGCTTAATGGGTCAAAATCAAATAGCCCGAATAAATGGGTGGGTTTGAGCCACGCTAGGCCCCAAGGGCCATATTCTAACCACGGTTGCGGTAACCAACCAGACTCGGTGAGGGTGGGTAAAAAAAGCGTGTAAAGCCACATTAAAAAGCCCAAGAATAACCCCACTTCCACCCCAGTGCGGCTGGCACCCTGCCAATACAGGCCACCAATTAAGCCTGGTGCAAACTGAATCACGGCGGCAAAGGTAATAAGCCCATAAGCAGAAAGTGCCCTGTCGCTAGCGCTACTGTAGTAATAAGCGTAGGCCGTGGCGGCAATAAACAGAATTGCCAAGCGGCGCACCCACAGCATGGTGCGTGAAATGTTATGCCTGCCTTGATATGGTGAGCCGTGGCGCAGCCATAGGGGCATAATTAAATCGTTACTCACCATAATCGAGAGCGCCACACTGGTCACAATCACCATGCCCGTAGCGGCAGAAAAGCCCCCGATATAAGCGGCCAGCGCTAGCCACATATTGTTTTCAATTAAGGGCAGCGCTAGCACAAAGCTATCTGCCGTTACGCTGCCTTGATGGCCAAACACGTGTAAGCCCACGCTGGCAATGGGCAGCACCATGATGCTGACCAGCACTAAATAGGTGCCGAATAACCAACGGGCGCGGCGTATATCAGAGGCGTCGTTGCACTCCACAATGGCCACATGAAACTGCCGTGGCAGCAGCACCACAGCCGTAAAAGCGAGCAGCGTTTGCCCTAAAAACCCCACGGGTGGGGTATTTGCCACGAGAGTGCTGAGTGCGGCTTGGGGATTGAGGCTTTCTTTGTTGGCCCACAAAAAGGCAAAAATACCCACCGCAATAAACGTAATCAGCTTGACCAAAGATTCAAATGCCACAGCGAGCATTAACCCTGGCCTGTGTTCGGTGGCATCCACTTGGCGGGTACCAAATAAGATGGAAAACAGTGCCATAATTACGGCGATATATAAGGTGGGGTCTTGTAGCAAAGAGCGTTTGAAATCGCGGCCTGTGAGCGTATCTAAGCTCAAGCTCACCGCTTTGTATTGCAATGCTAAATAAGGCACGCAGGCGATCACAGCCATAAACGCCACAAGGGCTGCAAGACGCTGTGAGCGGCCATAGCGGCTTGCCATAAAGTCAGCGATGGATACGGTATTTTGTGATTGTGCTACTAAACTGAGCCGCTCAATAATCCGCCAGCCAAATAGCAACAATAAAAGAGGTCCTAAGTAAATGGGTAGGTAGCCCCAACCATAGCGCACCGCAGAGCCCACCGCCCCATAAAATGTCCACGAGGAGCAATATACCGCTAGCGCCAAGCTATAAATAATGGGTCGCCAAGGCGCGCGTTCTGTGTGTGGGTGGTATTTGTCCCCAATCCAAGCAATTCCAAATAGCAAAGCGGCGTAGCTGAACGACGCCAGCACAACCCAGGCAGAAAGCACTTTTTTCTCCTACTTTGGTAGAGGTAAGTTACCTTATGGTTTTTATGACTGTATATTGTTGAGCAACCTCTAAGGAACATAATGATAAATAACCGCCCATAAGGCGAATATAAAATAACAAGCGGAGGAACTATGTCTTCTACCTCACTCGATTTTGCCGCATATCCCCAAAAACCCCACGGTGGAAAGTTAGTTAACCAAGTGGTGCCAGCAGCTAAGCGCGAAGCGGAAATTGCTCGTGCCCGTGAGCTACCTTGCATCCGTGTGGATTTGCAAGCCGTTATTACTATCGAAATGATTGCCACGGGTGTGCTTTCGCCCATCAATGGTTTTATGAATGAAAAAGATTATTTGTCTGTGTTGGCCGATGGCCGTTTGAGCGATGGCACGGTTTGGCCTGTGCCACTGAGCTTTGCTCCCATTGGTAACAAAAATAAAAAAACCATTGCAGGCCTTAATGTGGGCGATGAGATTGCATTAACGGATTACAACAATGAGCCTGTGGCTATTCTCAGTATCGAAGATATTTTTGATTACGATAAAGAGCACAGAGCCAAGCACTTGTTTGGCACCACTGATAAAAGCCACCCAGGTGTAAGCTCCATCTACGAACGCATGGGTGACACCGCACTTGGCGGTACCTTGCACTTATTAAACCGTGTGGATTGGGGCCCCTTTGAAAAGATTCGCATGGAGCCTAAAGACACCTGGCGCTTATTTTACGAAGAGAAGAAGTTTAACTCGGTGGCGGGCTTTATTACTGGTGCTAACCCGCTGCACCGCGGCCATGAATACATTCACCGCAATGCCTTGGAAGAAGTGGATGCTATATTCCTACAGCCCTTGGTAGAAATGGCTAAGCGCGAATATGTGCGCCATGAATACCGTATGTTGGCCTACCGCAATGTGATGGAAGAGTATTACCCCAAAGATAGATCCATTCTAGCACCGCTGCGGGTGACCTATATTTTTGCGGGGCCACGGGAGGCTGTGCTCCACGCCTTAATTATGAAGAACTATGGTTGCACCCATGCGCTGATTGGGCGCGACCACGCCGGTATTGGTGATTTTTACGATAAATATGCTGGTCACAGTGTGTTCGACCAATACACCAAAGAAGAACTGGGTATTGATGTGCGCATGTTCCACGAGGTGTATTACTGCACTCGCTGCGACAGCCATGCCACCACCGAAACCTGTTCCCATGATGAGCGTTACCGTATCAATATTTCAGGTACGGGCATCCGCGAAATGCTGCGCCATGGCATTATGCCGCCTAAGGAAGTGGTGCGTCCTGAATCAGCCTTGGCTGCCATGCAGGGGGTACAGCCTAAGGGCGTGGACGCGGAAGGCGAGTCCATTAGCCCCGTGAGCAAAGTGATTAACAGCTTGTTTCCCTTCTATCGTGAGTACACACGTTTGGGCGGCAATAAGCGTAAGCAGCCATTGGCAAGCGAAGACCTTACGGCACTGGATTTAGAGCGTGTGAACCTCGATGTGCGTGACCACGCGAAGCAAATTTATGCTGATGTGTACGCAGAGTACAGCAGTATCGTGGATCACAACCGCAACCTACAACCCGTGTGGCGCGAGGAGGCCCGCGTAGCTTTGCGTTCTAAGCAAGAGAAGCTATTGGCGGATTTAGCTGAAAAACTAGAGCAAGCGCAACCTGAATCATCCGATGACTTTATGTATCAGAACGCAGAAGAAGTGGAGCGTGAGCTTGCGGCGGCCAAAGAGTTACTAGAACAAATTCCGCCTGCCGAGAGTAACGTCGGCGTTAAAGTGTGGAATGCCTTGGAGTATAAGCGTTATCGCGGCGCTGCTGGCGATGATGAATAACCCACCCATTGATTGAAAGCAAAGGCCCGCTTGATGCGGGCCTTTTGCTGTTGATTATTTGATCACGCCGCAAATCATGCGTGCACCACCGCCACCGAGGGGCGCAGGGCTATCGCTATAATTGTCGCCGCCCTCGTGAATCATTAAGGCGTGGCCTTTTAGCTCGTCTAAGCTGGTCAGCCGTGGGGCAAGCACCGCATACGCATTGTCGCCATCAATGGCTAGGGCAGGCAAATCACCTTTGTGGCCGCTGTTATCCCAAGGGCCCTTATGTTGGCCTGTTTTGTCGGGGTCCCAATGGCCGCCTGCCGCTAGTGCTGGCACGAGTTTGCCCTCTTGTTCCTTGGGCTCGCAACTTGCATTTTCATGCACGTGAAAACCGTAAACGCCAGATTCCACCCCCTTAATGGCTGGAATAAAGAGAGCGCCGTATTCCGTCATCGTGATATGAATGTTACCCACTGAAGTATTGCCGTTTTCCACATCGAGCAACTCCATGGGCACAATGAGCTCATTGGGTGTGGCAGCCACTGCGCTGGTGGCCGCTAAAATGCCGCTGCAAGCGAGGGCGAGTAACTGTTTTTTCATGATTCCTCCAAAGGTTGTTGGGTCAAATACCCCTAACACGATGCCTAATCCACACCGAGTGCACAAGGGACACGCATTAAAGAGTTAATGCCAAACGAGCTTCACTGCAAAACCAATGAGCACTAGGCTAAAGAGCCGTTCTATCCACACGCTATAGCGCTCTAATCGGCGCAGCCACACCGGTTGCGAGAAAAACCACGCCACACTCATATACCAACCCATATCAATGATCACAGCAGTGGCAGCGTAAAGTAGCTTAACGCTAAAAGGCGTGTGGATATCCACTAGCTGGCTAAAAAGGGCGATAAAGAAAATGGCGGTATAAGGGTTGAGGCACGCCATTAAAAAACCATCGCGAGCGGCGTGGCTGCTGTTGGTTGCGGCTGGCGCGATAGCCGTGGGTGTTGCGTGTTTGGCCAGTAAACCTTTAAGGCCCAAATAAGCCAAAAAAGCGGCGCCCGCCCACTGTATTAATGTGAATAGCGTTGGCGAGGTGGTGATGATGGCCGCGATACCCAGCATTGCCGCCAAGGCATGCATCCCTACCCCCAACCCATGGGCAAACCCTGCCACCATGCCCTGGCGGCGGCCAGCATGTAGCGTGTGTTTAAGCACCAAGGCCAACGACGGCCCCGGCGACATAGCACCCATTAAGCACAAACCAATAACAGCAAACCAAGTCATTAGTTTGAAAACCTACTCAATATTCTGCACCTGCTCGCGCATTTGTTCGATCAGCACCTTAAGCTCCACCGCCGCATTGGTGGTGCGGGTATCGATGGATTTAGAAGCAAGGGTGTTGGCTTCGCGGTTAAACTCCTGCATTAAAAAGTCCAAGCGTCGGCCCACAGCGCCGCCTTCATTGAGAATGCGTTGCGCTTCTTGCTGGTGTGCTTTTAGGCGGTCAATTTCTTCCGCTACATCCATGCGGTTAGCGAGTGTGACAAGCTCTTGTTCTAAGCGATCTTGGTCAACATTTTCCACCACCTCGGCAATGCGATCACGCAAGCGTTGCTGTTGTGCGGCCAAAATTTGTGGCAACGCTTGCTGCACAATAGCGAGCTGTTCGTCCATGGCGGTTAAGCGTTGTTGAATAAAACCGGCCAGCGCTTCGCCTTCTCGCGCTCTGGCTTGGCGCAGTTCTTGCAAGGCTTGCTTGAGGGCCGTTAATGCGGGGGCTGTGAGCTGGCTATAATCCGCTTCTTCTTGTTCCAGCAATCCTGGGTATTGCAGTAATTCAGTGAGGTTGATTGGCGCGGGGTTTTGTACTTGATTTTGCAGTACGGCTAGCGCTTGATTCAGTTGCTCTAACAGCGGCTGATTCACTGCCATGTGCTGCTCTTGCTGCGGCTGATGCAAGCGCAAGGTTAATTCCACCTTGCCGCGGTTGAGTTGCTGGCGGCACAGTTCGCGCACATCGTTCTCGATGGACTTTAAGGCCTCAGGCAAGCGTGGGTGCAAATCCAAATAGCGCTGGTTTACCGAACGGATTTCCCAGACCAAAGTGGTGCCGGCGTGGTGGGCTTCGGTGCGGGCAAAAGCAGTCATGCTGTGTATCATAATTCACTCTTAGGGCAAGATTTGAGAGGTGCATGGTAGCAAAATTATGTCAATTTAGCGTATTATGTGCGTCATTCGCTTTGATAAATTATAAGGAATAATGATGGGCACAGAATTTAACAACATCCCAGAAGATGCTAAGCAAATGGCGATGTTTTGCCATTTAGCGGGTTTGCTCATTTTTGTTATTCCACTAGGAAACGTAATTGGCACCGCTATTTTGTGGCAATTGAAAAAAGACATGCACCCTTTTGTGGATGATCAGGGTAAAGAGGCCATTAATTTTCACCTGGTTATGCTAATCGCGGGGCTGATTTGCACAGCGCTCACTGTGGTGCTGATTGGTATTCCCTTGCTCATCGTATTGGTTTTTTTTGCCATCGTATACACTATCATCGGCGCCTTAAAAGCCAATCAAGGCGAGCAATATCGTTATCCTTTAGTGCCGCGCCTACTTAAATAAATTTCCTATCATTTGAGCCAGCCTGCGGGCTGGCTTTTTTGTTTAATTCGTCGTTATCAAGAGGTATTTACATGCGCCCATCTGGCCGTTCAACAGACCAAATGCGGGAAATCCGCTTCACCCGTCAATACACAATGCACGCCGAAGGCAGCGTACTAGTGGAGTTTGGTAACACTAAGGTGCTTTGCACTGCGTCGGTGGAGCAGGGCGTGCCGCGTTTTATGCGTGGTCAAGGCCGCGGTTGGGTAACGGCTGAATATGGCATGCTGCCGCGCTCTACCCACACCCGTAACGGGCGCGAGGCGGCACGGGGTAAGCAAGGTGGCCGTACACTAGAAATTCAGCGCCTTATTGGGCGCTCCTTACGCGCTGCCGTGGATATGAAGAAACTCGGCGAAAATACCATTTTAATCGATTGCGATGTGTTGCAAGCAGATGGCGGCACCCGTACAGCGGCAATTTCTGGCGCCTGTGTGGCGCTAGTTGACGCGTTAACTTATATGTTAGAGAAAAAAACCATCAGCGAAGACCCGTTGTTAGGCTTGGTGGGCTCTGTGTCGGTGGGGTTATATAAAGGCGAACCCGTGCTGGATTTGGATTACGATGAAGATGTGAGCGCTGACACCGATATGAACGTGGTGATGACACAGCAAGGCGGCTTTGTAGAAATTCAAGGCACTGCCGAAGAAGCCCCCTTCACGCTTGAAGAACAGCAACAAATGCTGGTGCTAGCGCAGAAAGGCATTAAGGAAATTATCGAGCAGCAGCAAATGGCCCTAGGGTGGTAACCATGCAAGATTACCAACGCGAATTTATTGAGTTTGCCATGGCGCAAGAGGCGCTTAAGTTTGGTGAGTTTACGCTAAAATCAGGCCGTAAAAGCCCGTACTTCTTCAATATGGGCACCTTTAATCGTGGCCGCGCATTAGCGCAACTTGGACGCTTTTATGCGCAAGCGATTATTGCTTCTGGCATTGAATACGACATGTTATTTGGCCCTGCATACAAGGGTATCCCGCTAGTAGCAGCAGTGGCTGTGGCATTGGCTGAGCACTATGACCAAGATGTGCCTTGGGCCTTCAATCGCAAAGAGCCGAAAGACCATGGCGAGGGCGGCTGGTTAGTGGGTGCACCACTAGCTGGCAAGGTGCTGGTGATTGATGATGTGATCACGGCGGGTACAGCCATTCGTGAAGTGGCGGCTCTGTTTGAGCAAACCGAAGCCGCCATGTGCGGCGTGGTGGTGGCACTAGATCGCCAAGAAAAAGGCCAAAACGAGCTTTCCGCAATACAGGACGTGGCCCACAATTTGGGCATTCCAGTGGCTAGTATTGTTGGTTTAACCGATATAATTGCGTATCTTGAAAGCAGCTCTGAGCAAGAGCGGTTAGAAGCAATGCAAGAGTATCGCAAACAATACGGTGTGGAATAAATGAAAAAGGGTTTTAATTACTGTTTGGCTGTTTTGTTACTGCTAGGTGCGCATTCACTTATGGCAGAAGACGGACCACAGGAAGTAGAGCCTTTGCCATCGGGCGGTGTGTACCGCTATATGGGGCCTAGCGGCGATTTAGTGCATACCCGTACCTTGCCATGGGATGGCATAGTGGCAGGGTACGAGGTGTTAGATAGCCGCGGCCGTGTGGTTAAATCAGTGCGCCCTTTGCCCACTGCCGAAGAAAAAGCCGAAAGAGAAAGATTAAGAGCCGAGGTATTGGCAAAAGAAGAGCAAGAAAAGCGTGATCGTGAGTTATTGCGTATGTACGCCACACCTAAAGATGCTGAACGCGCGTTGGAGCGCCAACTAGCGGCGATTGAAATGAATATTAACTATAGCCGCAACGCCAAACTACAAGCAGAAATCAAACGCGACAACGCCATACAGCAAGCTGCAGATCGTGAGCGTCGTGGCCAGCAAGTTCCCGAGCATTTGCAAGAAAGCATTGCCCGCTTTCAGCGCGAGGTAGATGCACTGGATCGCGAAATCGCCGAACAACAAAAAGATAAAGAAGGGGTGCGTGAAGACTACGCTCCTATTATCGAACGCCTTAAAGAGATCGTTCACTAACGCCAATAGCGGCGAACCTTGATAATAATCAATCAATATCTTTAACAGTGGCTTACCCTACTTTTTATAACAACAAAAAGAGTTAGGAGATGACCATGGAATTTTGGCCTTGGAGTGAAGCCTTTGAAATAGGCATTCCGAAAATCGATGAACAGCACTATTGGTTAGTGCAGCAAACCAATCGACTGCACAAAGCATTGAGTGAAAACAGCGGCGATTTAAGTGTTGGCGAACTGCTTGAAGAGCTAATGGATTACACCATGAACCACTTTATCGTGGAGGAAGAGATTTTTGCTCGCCTAGGCTATCCCGAAACCCAAGCACACTTACAACAGCACACCCGTTTTTGCGAGCAAATCATGGATTTACTTATGCGCCACGACAGCGGCGAAACCGTGGGGCCAGAGTGTCTGGATATGCTCAAGAACTGGTTAACCCATCATATTTTGAAAGCAGATAAAGCCTATGTGGAGTTTTTCCGCCAGCACGGTATAGGCACTACGCGCAAGGTGGGCTAGAGCGGCATAGGCCGCTCTATTATTTAGCTACGAAATACTAGCCCCGCAAGCAGCTCCCATTGGGTTGGCCATTGTGTTGTGGGTTTGGCATTAAAATTACTGCGCATAAACTGTGTGATTTTGCCTTCAGTGTAGGCTAGCAACAGGTTGGCGGTATCTGTCACCGTGGCTTGGGTACGTAGGCCTTCTTTTAACTCAGCTTCACGTAATACTTTTTTGAGTTGGCTATCCACGCGATTAAAAAACTGGTCCACGCGGCTATGCAAGCGGCTGTTTTCGCCGGCCAAAATATCGCCCATTAACAAGCGAGTAATACCGGGGTTGCGCTCGGTAAACGCTAGCATCACGGTTAATATTTGCTCCACTTGCATCAGTGCGCCATGGTCCGATTGTGTGATCTGATTGATTAATGTAAACACACTTTCTTCGGCAAACTCGATCAGCCCTTCAAACATGCGAGCTTTACTTGGAAAGTGGCGATACAAAGCGGCTTCAGAAACGCCCACCTCTTGGGCCAAACGTGCAGTGGTAATGCGCCCGTTGGGCTCGGCTTCGAGCATGTGGGCAAGCGCTTGTAGGATTTGCTCCTTACGCGAAGGTGCTGGCTGATTCATATTTCCCCCCAGAAAATAACGCCGAGGATGGCCTCGGCACTTGGTTATTGATGCGTAATTAAGGTGCCCACCCCTTTGTCGGTAAGGATTTCAAGCAATACCGCATGGGCCACGCGGCCATCAATGATATGTGAGCTGGTGACGCCCTGTTCCACAGCGTTCAGTGCACATTGAATTTTAGGTAACATGCCGCCGTAGATGGTGCCATCGGCGATGAGTGCTTGGACGCGCGCAGAGGTAAGGCCAGTGAGAATTTCCCCTTGCTTGTCTTTCAGGCCTGCCACATTGGTGAGCAAAATCAGCTTCTCAGCCTTTAGGACTTCTGCCACAGCGCCAGCGACAAAATCAGCGTTGATATTGTAAGCGCGTCCTTCGTCGTCAGCGCCAATGGGTGCAATCACGGGGATTACATCGCTAGCGGCGAGCATTTCTAACACCTCGGTGTTCACCGATTCCACTTCGCCCACTTGGCCAATATCCACGGTATCGCCATTCTCAGCGGGGATTTCAAGCTTACGCGCTTTGATGAGACCGCCATCCTTGCCTGTTAACCCTAGTGCTTTGCCGCCATTGCGCTGAATTAAGCTAACGATTTCTTTGTTAACTAAACCACCCAGCACCATCTCCACCACCGACATGGTTTCGTTATCGGTAACGCGCATGCCTTGGATAAACTTGGATTCTTTGCCTAAACGGTTGAGCAAATCAGCGATTTGGGGCCCGCCGCCGTGCACCACCACAGGGTGCATGCCCACGGCCTTCATGAGCACGATATCTCGTGCAAACGAATTTTTAAGCGCCTCGTTTTCCATGGCATTGCCACCGTATTTGATGACCACGGTTTTGCCAGCAAAGCGCTGAATATAAGGTAAGGCCTCGGTTAAAATATGGGCGGTGTTGTGGGCCTTGTTGTGCTCCATGGGGACTCCGTTAATGGGTTAAAAAGGCAACCTGAGGGTTGGGTCTATTTTTAGTAACTCAGTGCGAAAACGCTCTGAAATATCTTTCAAAATGGCTTTGTCTTGGCCTTCAAAACGAATCATCAGCGAAGGACGGCTTTGTGATACGCGCACTAAGCCCCAGCCATCATCGTATTCAACCCGCACCCCATCTAGGGTATTGAGGGTGGCACCGACGAAAGCATCACTTTGACGTTTGAGCGTTTCAACAATTTTAAATTGCTGCCCTTCAGCCACGGGTACCTCAATGGTAGGGGTGCCAAGGCCAGTGTGGATACGGGCAAAAACTTGGTCTGCATTGTTATCGTCTAACGTTAGAATTTCAAGCAAACGAGCAGCGGCATATAAGCCATCGTCGTAACCGTGCCAACGGTCAGCAAAGTAAAAATGGCCTCTAAACTCGCCGCCAAGCGTGGCGTTGTTGTCGCGCATCCCAGCTTGAATGGTGGTATTGCCCGACTTGCTCATGGTGGGGCGGCCACCCATGCGCACAATCAATTTGGCCAACTCGCGGCTGCATTCCACATCGTAAAGCACATCGGCGCCGGGGTTGCGGGTGAGTAAATCCCGCGCGAACAACATTAATAAACGGTCAGGCCATACGATATTGCCTTGGGGCGTTACCACACCCAGACCACTGCCATCGCCATTAAACGCAAAGCCAATATCCGCTTGCTGAGTTTGCACCGCTTGAATCAGTGCGCGCATATTCTCGGCCTTGGCAGGGTTGGGCAAATGGTTGGGGAATTGCCCGTCGGGTTGGTCAAATAAAGAGATAACCTGGCAGCCCAAAGCGGTAAAAAACTTACTTGCCAATCGGCCCGTCACCGCGTTGGCACAATCCACCGCTACGGTAACGCCTTTGGCCAGCACAATATCGTCGTTGGCGGCTTGAATATAGCGCTCCATTAAATTGCGAGTTTCTAAAGAGCCTTCACCCTGTTTAAGCTCAGCTTTAGTGGTGTTTTGGCACAGCGCTAACAATTCTTGGCCGTTTAAATAGCTGCCATTCAAAATCACTTTTAGGCCGTTGTCGTTGGCGCCGCCTGTACCGCCAGTGATATATAGTGCAGTTTGCGAGGTGAGCACGGTGCTTGCGTATTGCAGTACGGGCATAGGACAGGCATCAAGATAAGTGACTTGGCAGCCTGTGCTAACCAGTGCTTGGTTCAGTGCTTGCGCTAGCGTCTCGGAAGAAGCTCTATCGTCGCGGGCAACTATGATGTGGCTCTGGTTTTGTTGTTGCGCTTTAGAGCCAATAATTTGGCCAAAAGCGGTAAATAGCTCCTCGTTAATGTCATCGCGGGTGGAGCCAATAATGCCGTTGCGTCGAAACACATGGGTAGGCCAAATGCGTTCTAATGCGGGCGCATCGGTATCACTGGCGCCATCATCATTATCTTCTACTTCTTCCACAGTAATGCCGGGCGTTGTGCCAGTAAACGAGCTGAGTGAAGTGGTTGGCGCTTCTTCTTCATCAAAAATGCTGTCGAGCGGCTCTGGTTCAGATGGCTTGGACTTGGTTTTTTTCACTTTCTTAGCTTTTGCTTTAGGCGCCGGCGCAGTTGCTGGGTTTTGGTTGCCACGTTGCGCTGCGAAACCAACGGCTGCAAGGCCTACGATTAAAATCAGTGTGACACCGTAGCCTAAGTAAAGACTGGACAAGCCACTGGCGTTTTCGTCCGAATAAAACTGAATACGCCAACCGCCCGTGTTAATGGCTTTTGCTTCTTGATTACGGTTACCGCTGGCCCAAAGGTTGGCGCCATCACTGTCGGCCACCTGCAGCCCTTCGTTGCTATTGAGGCTTTTGGCGAGGGGTTGGAACCATGGAGCGAGCTCCACGGCTACTATCAGAGCGCCGCGAGTGCCAACGGTGTGGGCGGTAATCAATTGTGCCTTGGCGCCCGCCACAAAAGTGTGGGCAGAGGCACGGTTGCGCAATTGACGCAGTAAATCGCGCTCGGTAAAGCTAAGCTCATTATTTTGAAAGTCCTCGCCGCCCAACACTTTTACATGGGTGTTAGATAACGCTTGGCTAAGCTCTTTTGAAGCTTGCTGGCGCTCAGTGGTTCGGCTCAGCCTCTGTGTCACCAAACTGCTTTGCGCAAGGGCTTCGGTTTGCTTGAGTTGTGAGGTTAAAAAATGTTGCAAATAGGCCGCAGCAAAATCAATTTTGGCTTGCTGTTGTTGCTCGATTTGCTGAGGTTGCGATTGCAAATGAGCCAAGGTAAATGCCCCAGCGCTTAAGATGAGCGCCATCAAACCCAACAAAAGCACCAGCCCTTTGCCGGTTTGTTGGTGGCGTTGGTTTATATGAGGTAAATATGCCATAACCCTTCCCATTTTTTATTGTTAAAGCGAGTGGATTAGAGTTTACCGCTGTGGCCGAACCCCCCGGTCTGCCTTTCAGTAGCGACAAATTCTTTAACCTCCGTGAGCTCCACTTGCATCACTGGCACAATAACCAGCTGCGCTAACCGTTCCCCAGGGGTTAAAGTGTAAGCTTCTTGCCCGCGATTCCAACAGGATACTTTTAATTCACCTTGGTAATCGGCATCAATCAAGCCCACTAAATTACCTAGCACGAGGCCGTGTTTATGGCCGAGGCCTGAGCGTGGCAAAATCATGCCGGCGTAGGCGGGGTCTGCAATATAAATGGCCATGCCGGTGTTGATAAGTTCTGCTTGCCCTGGCGCTATGGTGAGAGGGCTCTCAATCATGGCGCGCAAGTCTAATCCTGCGGAGCCGCTGGTGGCATACGTTGGCAGGGGGTATTCAGTGCCGAGGCGGTTGTCTAAAATTTTATATTGCAGTTTCATGGCCAGCCTATTTTTTATAACGAATAGCAATAAGTTCTATGAGTTGTTGGGCGATTTGTGATTTCCCAGCTAAGGGAAGCACCTTGTGGCCGCCGGGCCAAATCACGGTTAGCGCGTTGTTATCACTATTAAAACCAACGTTTTTGCCCGATACATCATTGGTTGCAATCATGTCGAGGTTTTTGCTTTTTAGTTTGCCACGCGCATATTCCACCACATCGTGGGTTTCGGCAGCAAATCCTACGGTAAATGGACGCTTCTCATGTTGCGCCACGTCAGCAACGATGTCGGGGTTCTTGACCAGAGTGAGGTGGATTTCACCGGTGGATTTCTTAATTTTTTTATCGGAAACCTCGGTGGCTCGGTAGTCCGCCACAGCTGCCGTGGCAATAAAAATATCGCACCCTTCGGCCACCACATCTACACAAGCCTTGTGCATTTCGAGTGCGCTAGTAACGTCGATGCGATGTACACGGGAGGGGGTAGGTAGGTTCACGGGGCCACTGATAAGCGTGACTTTTGCACCCGCTTCCATGGCAGCCGCAGCAATGGCAAAGCCCATTTTGCCGCTACTCTGGTTGGTGATATAGCGCACCGGGTCAATGGCTTCGCGAGTGGGGCCTGCATTAACCACCACATGCTTGCCAGTGAGCAACGCATGGTCGAACACATCCGCAGCTAGAGCGGCAATTTCTTCAGGCTCCAGCATGCGTCCTGGGCCCACTTCGCCACAGGCCTGAGTGCCCGCATCAGGGCCAAAAATGCGCACTCCTCGTTCTTCTAATAACAAAATATTGGTTTGGGTGGCGGGGTCGGCCCACATTTGCTGGTTCATGGCGGGGGCAATGGCGATGGGGGAATCCGTGGCAAGACATAAGGTGCTGAGCAAGTCAGCTCCATGACCGTGTGCCATACGCGCGATAAAGTTGGCTGAAGCAGGTGCAATTAAAATTAAATCCGCCCAGCGCGCCAGCTCAATATGCCCCATGGCAGCTTCGGCACGGGTGTCGAGCAAGTCCGTGTGCACTGGATTGCCAGAAAGCGCCTGCATAGTGAGTGGAGTAATAAACTCCTGCGCACCCGCAGTCATTACCACGCGAACTTCAGCCCCAGCGTCTTGTAAACGGCGAAGTAAGATAGCGCTTTTATAAGCGGCAATACCGCCAGTTACACCAAGAAGTACGCGTTTGTTTACCAATCGTTCCATTATTTGCCCACCTCAATTTAGGCTTTTGGAGTCATCTGTATAGCAGCCGAACAGGTTATTATGAGCTTGCTACATATTCCTGCAAGGCGCTAAGAGTAGCACTGAATGCGCGGCGAGTAACGGTGTTAAGCCGCCCTTTGCCGAATAAGGATTAAAAAAGTGCCATCAGAAACAGTGTGGAGGAGCTATGAGTATTCAGCAGTGGCGGGTGGAAGATAGGCCGCGGGAGCGGTTGCTAAGCCAAGGGCCAAACGTGTTAAGTGATGCAGAGTTGCTGGCAATTTTTTTGGGCACAGGGATACAGGGCACTAATGCAGTGGAGCTTTCCCATCAGCTATTACAAAGTGTGGGCGGCTTGCGGCCTTTGCTGGATATGCCCATTAAAGAGCTGAAACAGCTGCCGGGCATAGGGCAGGCAAAGGTTGCTTTACTCAAAGGCTCGCTTGAGCTTGGGCAGCGTTATCTAGTAGAAGAGCTAAAGCGCAATCAGCGGCTAGGCTCTGCAGCAGATGCAGGGGATTACTTGGTGTCTAAATTGCGCGGCTACTCCTATGAGGTGTTTGGTGCTATTTTTCTAGACCAGCGCCATCGAGTGATTGCATACGAAGAGTTGTTTCGTGGCACTTTGAATGCAGCCGCAGTGTATCCCCGTGAAGTGGTGGTAAGATGTTTGCAGCATGGCGCGGCTGCAATTATTTTTGCCCATAACCATCCTTCAGGTATTGCAGAACCAAGCCCCGCAGATGTTGATGTCACAGAACGGTTGAGAGACGCCCTTGAGTTGGTCGAAGTGCGCGTGCTTGATCACTTTATTATTGGTGACGGGGGCTGGGTCTCCATGGCTGAGAGAGGGTGGCGTTAGCTAAGAATTAGCAAATAATCCATAAAAAAGCAGATTTATTATAAAACATGGCGTAAAATCCCCGTTTCATTCTTGTGGTGCTAACTATTTTGAGCTTGCCTATTGTGCTGAGCCGCGAAATTTGGTATAAATCGCCACCTAATTTGAGGCAAGGCCCTCGTGTTTGAAATTCTCTGGAGCAAGATATGTCCAAGGTTTGCCAAGTTACCGGTAAGCGTCCTATGACGGGTAACCACGTGTCTCACGCGAACAATAAGACGAGGCGCCGTTTTAAGCCCAATTTGCAATACCACCGCTTTTGGGTAGAAAGCGAGAACCGCTTTGTGCGTTTGCGTGTTTCCTCCAAAGGCCTACGTATGATTGATAAAGTCGGTATTGATACCGTGTTGGCCAATCTACGTGCCAACGGCACTAAGATTTAAGGAGGCCCACCATGGCGGGTAAAGCGATTCGTGAAAAAATTAAATTAGTATCCAGTGCTGGCACTGGCCACTACTACACCACCACTAAAAACAAGCGCACCATGCCTGAAAAGCTAGAGCGCAAAAAGTACGACCCAGTGGTGCGTGAACACGTACTCTACAAAGAAGCGCGTATTAAGTAATTAGGCTTAAAGCGGCTTTTAAAAAACCCCGAAAGGGGTTTTTTTATGCCTGAGATAATTGTTATGCCTGAACTTCCCGAAGTTGAAACCATAAAAAATGGGGTAACTCCCTTCTTGTTGAACCAACGTATTGAGCGAATGGTTGTGCGCAGGAAGCAATTACGCTGGCCTATTCCCGAGGTTATTCAACAGCTTGAAAATGTGCTTATCACACAAGTGGCACGGCGGGCCAAATATTTGCTGATTACCACAGAGCAAGGGCAGTTGTTGGTGCATCTCGGTATGTCGGGAGTGCTACGCGTGGTGCCGCAAGGCACACCCGCTAATACCCATGACCATGTGGATATGTTGCTCAGCAATGGGCGCATACTTCGCTATACAGACCCGCGCCGGTTTGGGGCTTGGTTGTGGACACCTAAGCCTAATGAGCATCAGGTGCTTTCTCATTTAGGGCCCGAGCCCTTAAGTGAGGAATTTGATGGTGAGCTACTCTACGAGCGTTCACGCAACCGCCGCCAAGCCGTGAAAACATTTATTATGGACAATAAAATTGTGGTGGGTGTGGGCAATATTTATGCACAGGAAGCACTGTTTATGGCGGGTGTTCATCCGTCGCGAGCAGCGGGACGTATTAGCCGGCAGCGCTATGTAAGCTTAGCGGAAGCTATTAAAACCGTATTGGCTGCGGCAATTACAGCGGGCGGCACCACATTAAAAGATTTTACTAAGGCAGACGGCCAGCCAGGTTATTTTCAGCAAGAGCTAGCGGTTTACGGGCGCGGGGGAAAGCCATGCCAAAAGTGCAACGCTGTTTTGCTTAAAACAACCCATGGGCAACGCACCACAGTTTATTGTGGTAGCTGCCAAACTTAGTTTCCTTAGAACTATCAGCCCTTATGCTGAGCCAATGTATTGCCCAGCAAAAAGCAAACGTGTAGATTGTGAACCACTTGTCAGCAAAACTGGCGCTTAACTGGCAAACTTGCTGCAGAATCATACTAACTATGGGGTTTACTGCGCAGTTGCGCACAAAACAAACCAATAAGAAGGGGAATACCATGCCATTATCACGGCGCTCTCTATTTTCGGGGCTAATGGCCTTTGTTTTTTTGTTCACTAGCTTAGCAGCAGGTACTGCGCAAGCCGCTAGTGTAGCCTACGCAGACGAAGAACCCAGCGAGTTAGCCATGCTTGGTGATGCTTTGGTGGCGCGTCCGCTATTAGCAGGCGCTACATTTCTTGGCTGGGCGGCATTTACCGTAACCCTTCCTGTTAGTGCTTTAGGCGGCAATATTGACCAAGCAGCAGAAAAGCTTGTTCGTGCACCGGCTCGCTCCACTTTTTTGCGTTGCCTGGGTTGCACCCCTATTCAGCACGAACATCGCCAATCAGAAAAGCGCACAGCAAAGCTAAATGCGCAAAAGAATCATTAAGTCGGTACCCCAGGAGAAAACCATGAGAAAGTTGTTAGTTGCAGTTGTGGCGGGTGTTATCGGCGTTAGCGCAAGCACAGCTCAGGCAGATAGTTTAAAAACCACAGGTTATGTGGGCATCTCTCAAGCGGATCTTAAGCAGTATAATCCGTATTTCGCAGATGGAAAAAAGCATATTAAAACCCAAACTACGTTTATTCGTGTGGGTGGAGATATCAACGAGTATTTCAGCAGCGAGTTAAGGGTTGGGACAAGCACCAAGACCAAGAAAGGCCCAGCCAATCAAGGCACAGCAGACTCGTTAAACATTAACCAGGGCGAAAAGGCTACTTATTCGCACTTTGTCGTTGCAAGTGCCTTACTAAAAGCTGGTTATCCGGTTGGGCCAATTAAGCCATACGTAGCTGTTGGATATACTTTTGGTAAAGAAAAAGTTAGCGCTAACGGCAAAGATGAAAAAGCAAATTACGATCATTACACGTATGGTGCTGGTGTAGATGTTTCTTTAGGGAGGCGTGTTTTGCTTAGCGGTGAATGGTTGCAGTATGACAACCATGCAGGTGTTCGTGTTAAAGGGCCTGCAGTGGGTTTAGCAGTTCGCTTTTAATTGGCTGAGGGGGATTTATGTTCAGGCTAGTATTTTTAGTGGCAGTGGCGACATCGCTGCTAACAGCGTGTGATGGCGACTCTGGGTTAGAGTTTAAATCCCCAACGGTTGAAGTAAAAGCGCTAAGTGGTGATGACTCATTAATGGTTAAGCTAGGTGATAACCAAACGCTAGAATTTACTGAAGATGGCGTCCAAAAGTTTAAGCCGATTAAAGACAATAAAGCGTACACACTTATCCTTGAAGGCAATGAAAACTGCAGTTTTTGGGGTGAACATCATCTAAATAATGACCAGCGTACCCGCAATACGAGCAATTCAAATGCGGCGGAAAGCTTCCTTATTATGTGCAATGTTAATGAGGATGGTGTAATCGAGGAGTAATTCCCTTGAGCCGCTAGCTTTAAAAATTGCTGAAAGCCCTCAAAAGACGATTTAACTTTTGAGGGCTTTTTGTTTCATGCCAACTACTCCGCCAACCCCTCCCCCCTAGGATCACTCGCAGCTTCAACTTTATTGGCATTTTTATCCCAATACACCGCCTGCATATCGCCGAACTGGCGCCCTGTGATTTGTAGCTTATGGCCCTTGGCCTCTAGTGCTTTGGCTTCTAGCGAACCAACGAAAGCGGGTTCCGCTTCCACCACATCGGGGAGGTATTGGTGGTGATAGCGCGGGCGGCTTACCCAGTGTGTTATTGGCTTGCCGGCTAAGGCTTGCTGAATACCTAAAAACACCATGGTGATAATACGGCTGCCGCCGGGGGTGCCAAGGATTGCGACTTGGTCGTTCCACTCTACAAAGGTAGGCGTCATGGATGACAGCGGGCGCTTGCCAGGTTCAATGGCATTGGCCTGGCTGCCAATGAGCCCATAGGCATTAGGCTCGCCGGGCTTGGCAGAAAAATCATCCATTTCGTTGTTGAGCAATAAACCTGTACCAGGCACCACATACCCCGAGCCAAAGGGGAGGTTAACGCTTAGGGTGGCGGCTACCTTGTTGCCTTCGGTATCTAAAATGGAGTAGTGCGTGGTGTGTTGGCCTTGCTTCACAAGGGTTTTGGGGCCTAGGCTTTCACTGTTTGTGGCCTTGTTTATATCAATGCTCTTGGCCTGCTGGCGAATATATTTTTTGCTAAGTAAGCGCTCGGTGGGCACGTCTACAAAATCGCTATCTCCAAGGTATAAGCCGCGGTCGTAGTAAGCACGACGCCACGCTTCCACCACCAAATGGGGCGCAAGCGCTGGGTTTGTCATGTGTTTATCAAAGTGGCTCAAGATACTAAAAGCCTGTAATAGCGCTATGCCCCCAGAAGACGGCGGCGGTGAGGTGATAATAGTGGCGCCTTGGTATTCGCCCACGATGGGCTCGCGTTCAACCACTTGGTAATTGGCTAAATCCTCAAGTTGCCAAATGCCGCCTTCTTTTTGCACGGCTTCTACCATTTGCTCTGCCAGCTTGCCCTCATAAAATCCTTTTTTCCCTTGGTCTGCTAATAAACGCAAAGTGTTAGCCAAGTCAGGTTGTTTAATCAGGTGGCCAATGGGCGGCACCCGGCCATCCTGCAGAAAAATACTGGCGGCGGCTGGGTAGCGATTAATCACGGGCACGCGCCATTCGATTAAACGCTGATAACGACGGCTTACCGGAAAGCCTTCCTCTGCAAGTTTAATAGCAGGCGCTAATGAAGCGCTTAAGGGTAATTTGCCATAGTGTTCAGCTAAGTGAACAAACGCGGCTGCTTGCCCAGGAATGCCCGCAGCTAAAGGGGTGTTAATGGCGAGGTCGCGTACCACATTGCCGGCTTCATCGAGGTACATATCCTGATGGGCTTTGAGAGGCGCTGTTTCGCGAGCATCCACAAACACATGGCGATTTTGATGGGTGTCGTGCAGCAACCAAAAACCGCCGCCACCCATGCCAGAGCCCGCAGGCTCCACCACCGCTAGTACAGCGGCCACAGAGATAGCGGCATCAAAGGCATTGCCGCCTTGCGCCAAAATCTGATGGCCCGCTTGGGTAGCTAAGGGGTGAGCGCTAGCAATCGCCGCTTGGGGCGGGCTATTGGCAAAGGCGGGAGGGGCGAAAATAACAGCGCCAGCAAGCATGCCAACGCCAATAAAGCGAGTGAGACTATGCGTTATCTTTTCCGTTAAGTGCATATTTCTTTGCCTCTAGTGCAGTGGCCACGTTAGCGGGTACAAACTCGCTAACATCGCCCTCCAATAGGGCGATTTCACGCACTAAACTACTAGAAATAAAAGAAAGATGCTCGGAAGGAGTTAAGAACACGGTTTCTAAATCGGGGGCCAATTTGCGGTTCATGTTGGCAAGTTGGAATTCGTATTCAAAGTCAGACACAGCGCGCAAACCACGCAGCAAAATATTCGCATCATTAGCTTTACAGAAGTGCGCAAGTAGTTGCGAAAAGCCCATCACCTTTACGTTCGGCAAGTGGCTGAGGCACTCTTCGGCCAAGCTCACACGCTCGTCAATGGTGAAGAGAGGGCCTTTTTTTTCGCTCAGTGCGATGGCTACTATCACCTCATCAAACATGCGCGCGGCACGCTCAATTAAATCTTTATGGCCATTAGTAATAGGGTCAAACGTGCCTGGGTACACCACGCGGTTCACTGAAGTTGTCATATTTCATCACTGGTTGTTGCGAAAAATAATGCAGTGAGGATACCTGAGATTGGCGAAAATCTGAACCTTTGCAGGTTTGATCTGGGTTTGAGCAAAATTTGCTCAATGGATAGCTGACTTTTGATTGCAGTCATCTAGTTTTAACTTGCGCATGGAATACTGTCCCCATTGTAACAACAATACAAAAAGGAGAAACAAATGGGTGCGAGGGCGCTAGTTGATATTGCTTGGAGCGATGAGTTTGCTACAGGCATTGATATTATTGATGAGCAGCACAAACAATTGTTTGAGTATTTTGATCAAATTCAGGAGATGTTGGGGAATAAAGATATCGAGCAACTTCCTTATGTAGTGCAAGGGCTAGTGGATTACGCTATCAGCCACAATAGTTTTGAAGAATCGCTAATGCGCAGCGCAGGGTATCCGGTGCTCGATGCGCATCACCAAGTGCATGAGAGTTTTAGGCAGCGCGCGTTAAATTATAAATCGCGACTAGAGAAAGGGGAAAACCCGCTCATCATAGCCCGCGAAGCACGTACAGATATCGGGCTCTGGCTAATGAACCATATTCGCCGTGAAGATAAGCACTATGTGCCTTACGTGAAAAAGTTTTTAAATAAGCAGGATAAAGGCACAGTACGGCAGGCAGTAGCGAGGTTTTTTGGGAGGAAGTAAAGCGTTGTGCTCTTGAACCGAGCGGGCACCACTCAACGGATTCTTAACATACTGCATCAGCAATAAGCACTGCGAAATCACTATTTTTTTGCGGAAGAGCACGCAAAAGAAATAGTGGTTTCTCCGTGCCTACCACCGGTGGCTGTAAGATACATCGGGTTGGTGGAATTGGTGGAATATTGGTGCCACTAAGTTAGGTTCTAGCAAGGGTGTAGCCAATTGCTTGAAACAACAACCCCGCACAAAACCAACATTCTCATACCCCACCCGCACCTGATTCCTCTTAGAGGCTAAAGTGAATAGGCTGGAAGAAATGGGCCCCACCAACATGGTTTTCGTTGGTGGGGCCCATTTCTGCAAGCTTGCTTGTATAAGGGTTGTTAAGAGCATCGGGTGCCAAGAACCCACGCGGTTCCAGAACCCCTCACACAGCACTAATATTTCCATAACGATACTGCACATATTTACTCTATGTGGATGTTTGTTGGGGGTTTGGTGTGGATAGCCCAAAGGATAGGGCTTGAACGAATCTGATGCTGTGGTTGCGTTGCTATTAGCGTAGAGTAAAGACTTTCTACTTAGTACTAAAATTTGTTAATCAGAATGAGGGCATGTCAGTATGAGTCTGGACAAACAGGCCATCATTATCGCTGGCCCTAACGGCGCTGGTAAAACAACTTTTGCGGAGGCTTTTCTTGCTCCGCTTAAAAATGAAATACGTTTTATTAATGCAGATAATATTGCAGCTGGTTTATCACCTTTCGATCCTGACTTGGTAGCAGTACGTGCAGGCAAGATTATGCTTCAAGAAGTACAAGCTTGCTTTAAGCGTGGTGAAAGTTTCGCCGTCGAAACTACTTTGTCAGGTAAAGGATACTTAAAGCATATCAAGCGTTGGCGTGAGGCCGGCTATAACGTGACTCTCATATTTCTTGCGCTAGATAAAGTAGAAACAGCCATTGATAGGGTGGCAAAACGAGTTAAGCAGGGTGGGCATAATATCCCAACGCCTGTAATTCAACGGCGTTTTAAAGCTGGGTTGGAGTTGTTTCATAGTCACTATAAGCAGGCAGTAGATCATTGGATACTGTATGATAATTCGACAACGACTAAAGTGCTTCTCGCAAGGAGTGAAGATAAATGAGTGCTATTTTTAAGGACTTTGATGATTTTGAACGAAAAGTTTCCGAAGCGCTTGTTCGGGCGGCGGAGCTAGCAAAAGAAAAAGCAATTCAGACCAACACAGGGATCGTAGTTTCAGAAGGTGGCAAAGCCATCACCATTACGGCTGAAGAGTTGCGTCATCGGCGCGCAGAGAGCCCTAGCACCGAGCGGGTGCCACTCAACGGGTTCTAAATTACTATCATCGCTAGCAAGCACTGCGAAATCACTCTTTTTTTGCGGAAGAGCACGCAAAAGAAAGAGTGGTTTCTCCGTGCCTACCACCGGTGGCTCTAAGAGAAATCGGGTTGGTGGAAATGGGGGGATGTGGGTGCCACTAAGTGAGCTGCAAGTAATATGCGGGCTATACGCTCTGCGCAACAACCTCGCGCAAAACAAGTCTTTCTCATACCCCACCCGCACCCGATTCCTCTTAGAGGCTAGGATAAATAGGCTGGAATAAATGGTTTCCTTCAGCATGGTTTTCGCTGAAGGAAACCATTTATGCAAGCTTGCTTGGCATTAGAGGTTTTTAAGAACACCTGGTGCCGGGAACCCGCTCGGTTCAAGAGCCATCGGGAACCCGCTCGGTGCAAGGGCAGTCTGCCCCTCGGCACGAGAGCCCTTACTCGGCTGGCCCTTTCAGTGCGAGTGGTGTTTCGAGCACATCGAGGAGGCTGCGGATTAGGCCAGCTTGCAGCAAGATGTGGGCTTGGAGTTCTTCCACCTCATCATCAGCTTCTAGATTCTCTTGTTTCTCGGCCAGTAGGTCTAAGGCTTTTAAGCGTTTAAAGCTGATTTCCTCAGTGATATCGAATTCAATTTCGTCGAGCCAAGTGAGGCTGATGCGGCTGGGGTACATATCATTTTCAAGGTGGGCGAGGATTTCTTCTTGAGTGATGTCCACGGCACTAAAACGCACGGTGGCGCTAGCATCTTTGCTGCCTTTTAACTCGCAACGATCACCCAAACGCAATTCTGCGGGTAGGCTGTCGGGGTTTTGCATCCACTGGCTAAATACGCTGGCGGGAGCGATATCTGCGCGCAAGGGTTTGACGGGCAAAGTGCCGATGGCTTTGCGCAGGGCGTTAATCACTTGCTCGGCGCGGTTTTGGCTGGCGGCATCCACAAATACCAAGTTGCGGCCTGTGTCGATAATTACGTTAGTACGGCGCGAGCGAGTAAAGGCTTGAGGCATAAACTCAAACATAATTTGCTCTTTGATTTCGGCTCTTTCTTTGCGGCCCACTTTGCGACTTTGCTCGTTTTCAATGATTTCCACGCGCTCGGCCAACTCTTCGGTAACCACGGGGCCGGGCAATAGGCGCACGGTTTCTTGGTAGGTGCAAAACACATATTGTTGGGCGGCCACTAGCATATCCGCATGGCCTTTGAGGGGCGGCACAAAGCCCTCGGAGCTCATGTCTTGGCTGCCGCAAGGTTTGCAGGGCATTTGTTCTAGCATCTCGTTGAGCTCGCTCACAGACCAAGCAAAAGGCGTAGCGCTGGCAAACACAGCGAGGTTTTTCATCCACATAATATTGTTCCAATCGAAAAAAGGGGCGAGAAAAGTAGGCGTTACCCTAACCAATGGAAACCGCTAACTCAAGTAATAAAAAACCCCCTAGGGCGGTGCCCTAGGGGGTTGGGTGTGTACCTGTCAGCTTAACTTAGAAGCGGTAGGTAACCTGACCAGAAAGGCCGTGGATTTTGTTTTTGAAGGTGCCAGTAAAACCAGGGCGTGGTGAACCAGTATTTGAAGCATCTGCAGGTTTTTCTGGCTGATTAACTCTTGCATCGCTTTCCCAAAGGTAGCCGTAAGCGGCATCAATGGTAAGATCTTGAGTTACGTTCCAGCCAGCACCAATGGTGATGGCCTTACGCTCTGCAATAGGAGTTCTTACGCTGCGCGTGTTATCTGATGCAGCGGAAGTATCCAATGCAAAACCCGCGCGTAGCACCCACTCAGGATTCACTTGGTAAGAACCACCAATGGAGTAAGCCCAAGTGTCTTTGAAGTTCACGTCTTCACGTGGGTCAACGCCGTCGGGATGGATTGCTAGGTTATCGTCGATTTGAATAGTATCTAGACGGCTCCAACGTGTCCAAACCGCACCTGCGTAGAGCGTCCATTGATCATCAAACTTGTGGGTGAAAGAAAAGTCGATACTTTCTGGAGCAGTAAAACGAAGTTTTGCATCACCTTTCAATGTAGGCTGACCAGGAATGTCGAGCTTTGCATCACCGCTTAACTTAAAACGTGTTTCTGATTTATAGGTTAACCCAAAGGTAGTGCGCTCATAGGGTTGGAAAAGAACACCCACGTTAGCACCAACAGCTGTGTCGTTTCCTTTGGCAGTATATAGAGCGTCTGCAGGGGTAAAGTCGCCAGTCCCGGCGCCAGGAACACCTACGATTGAGTTACTGCTGAGTGTTCCGTCTAGATAGCTAATGGTCGGCCCAACACCCACAGAAAGCATGTCGTTGAACTTATAGCTAATGGTAGGTTGGAAGGTCACCATGGTTACCTCAGTTTTTACACCTTGGTAACGACCAACAAAGGAATCTTCAAACTTACTCTTGCCGCCGAGGGGTGCATAAATACCCATACCAAAATGCCAAGAGTCATCAATGGGCATGACGAAGTAACCGAAAGGGATAGTGCTAAAAGGTACCATATCGCCTTTGTTTGTGCCTTGAGCATTGATAGTTTGCTGGACAGCGCCATCTAATGCAGGGTTTCCTTGGCCCATGTCTACATTCTGCGCCTGCCCGTCTTTAATCTTCGTATGCGCATCAATAAACGCCAAACCACCGCTCACTTGCATGCGGTCTAAGCGCGACATACCGGCTGGGTTACCAAACACAGTGCTGGCATCAAGGGCAGAAGAGGAACGGCCGGCGTAGGCGGTACCCATGGCACTGGCGCTTTGTTCGTTAAGGGTTAAACCCGCGGCGACTGCGCCTTGGGAAGCGAATAATACAGCACCTGCTAACGCTGAAAGGGATAGCGTAGTAGGCAATTTCTTTAATAGTTGTTTTTGCATTTTTTTCTCCTAATGGGCGTGACTGCCTACAAAAAGTGTAAGGCAAGCAAGCAGAAAGGACTAGTAATAAGTTCCCTTCCTGCGGATAGTGTACGGCTATTTTTACAAAA
>Ga0209487_1000489_pt1 | contig 35955 bp, 31 predicted proteins | sample Poulit2012_FD_187524 | JGI IMG/M metagenome (GOLD analysis project Ga0209487, IMG submission 187524) | Agricultural soil microbial communities from Georgia to study Nitrogen management - Poultry litter 2012 (SPAdes) (version 2) | ecosystem: Environmental > Terrestrial > Soil > Agricultural land...
ACCGTTCGACAAATGCTTCTGCGGAATCTTTCAATGCCAAGATTAAACAGTTCCGGGCACTTCAACGCGGGGTCAGGGATTCAGAATTCTTCCTGTTTCGCCTCACTAAACTCTATGCTTGATTCTAACAACACTCCCCAACAATCGTAATTGATCCTTAATCTCCTCTTGTCGTTTATTAAAATCTTGCTTATTACCCACATATCGAGCTGGTTCAAGTGAATGGAATATAAAATTATAAACACATGTGCTATTCTTAGCCTTATTGTGGCAGCTCGCTAAAGCAATTTGAAGCCTTTTCCACTTCGTAGCGTGCGGATCTGGATCATTAATATTAGCTTGCTTTAAAATATGGCCAATTTGACTTCCAGTTAAACCAAATTCGGTATCACCAAGTATGCGAGCGATTTTTTCAATTTGACCAGGAGATAAATTCGGTAAATGTTGTTTCATTTATTCTGTAAATAGGAGTGAAATTTTAAAACAAAATAACGTCATGAGTTTATGTGGTGCAACTGTACAGTCCATAAGGAAGAATTGTAGTGGTCTGAGTTGTTAGGGAAGCTTTTAGTTTTGTTAGTTTGTTTGTTCATGCAACCCGTCGGTAACGATGTGCCGAGGGTGCATCTCCAATAGAAGAGTGGCCCCGGCGGTTATTATAAAAGTTTATGAACTATTTACAAAGTTCAAATAAACGATGTCCGTTTTCCGGCGGATTCAGATAAATCTTATCGTATTTGACTGTACGGAAAAACGTTCTATGTAAACATTATCGTTGGCTCGTCCTTTCCCATCCATAGATATTTTTACCATGATCAGACTCTTCAAATTATATACTCTGTACTAGTAAACTGACTTCCCTGATCACTGTTAATGATCTGCGGGGATCCGTGCCAGTCTATAGTCTTTTTAAGTGTTTCCACCACCCAGCTGGCTTCCATACTATTGTAAATATCCCAGCCTATAATAAAACGGCAGTGCACATCGATAATCGTTACCAGATACATGAACCCTTTGGCCATCAGAATATCTATAAGTTTCGCATTGCTGTGTTTGATTGAAAAATATGCAGAAATTTTTTCAAATTATTCGTTGGATAAATATATATCCAAATATACCATAAACGGATTGGTGTTTCTTCTATCTGGCGGCTAATTAAAATATTACCAAAAATTCAGAATAAACTAGCAAGAAACACATTGTCCGGAGGCAACCAAGCAATAGGTATATGAAAAGAAAGCTTGATCAATATGACCAAGCGTTTTGTTTAAACAGCTCAACTTCTTCAGGTTTGACGATTTCTCCCATATCAGATGCTGAAGCAACGACTATTTTTTTTACATCCAATACAGACTTTAGATCTTTGCTTGCTATCCAATCATTTTCCCATAATTTTGGAGATTCACCATTTACAATTTTACAAATTGGTTCTTCACTTATAGATTTAATGTTAACTGACTGGGGTTGTGTAACCCGTTGCAGCCAAACTTCCAGGTAACCGTTATACGGAACTCGAGCCATCTTTTCCCGAACCCTCTTCCACAATCGTTTTTTTTCATTTTCAGAAGCGAGTGATATGAGGTAACTTAGGATTCCAGCAATGGCTGGAAATGTGGCTGGTGAAACAACAGCAATATCAGTGGCTATGGCAACTTGTACTTCGAGGTCGTCCGGTTTATCTGATTGTTTCGTCAATTTAGTATGAAGTTCTGCTACCAACCGGCGAAGCGCACCACTATTAGGGAAGCGTCTACCAAAGGAGTGAAGTCTGAGAAGTTGTTTTTGAATCGTCTTCGCATTTGCGTCCCCCAAGTCTTGTAGATCTATACCAGCGAGTTTGTCCGGCTTAATTGACCCCTCAACGACATTTTTACTCAAAAAAGTTTTGGAAACGCCCAATTTCATGCCAACTTCTCTCAATTTATCGCTAATGATCTTCAAAATTTCTTCAGCCTGATTATCATTGTTCGAAAATATCCTGTAATCATCACGATACCTGAGAATACGAAAATCGTCATGTTTTTCAAGTGTGGCATTAATCTGTTCATCAACATAACCAAGAACGATTTCAGCCACAAAGTCCATCAGTGCAGAACCTTGAGGGATACCATTGGTTTGTCCATAACGGCTCGCTCTGATATGAGAATCTATCTTATTTCCGAGAAGCGATTTCTTGTTTATTTTATTCTTTGCGTTTTCCAATCCGTGAAGCGCCCAAGCAATACTGTGTGTGTATAAAGATCCATAGCAATCTGTTACATCGGTATGGAGAATGTGACTAAATTCTAAAGAATTCTTTAAAGATTGTTGCTCCACACTTTGCCACCAACTCTTTATCTGTGTTGCCACATCGGTATCATTATCGATTGACATAACCGGTGCACTGCAACACTCAACAGCACCTCCTTCGAACTCCTCAAAACGCTTTGTAATCAGATCCCAATGATTGGGTTCAGTGATTACATTTACCAATGATACATAAATTACCGGGTGGATCAACTCATACGGGCGCCACGCAAATCTACCATCCTTATTTGCAACAAAGTTGTAGTTAACGTTGGGAAAGTTATTAGGACTTTCTGACTTAAATTCAGCATAATTCCCACCGTTTAAAACTGATTCAACGTCATTCAAAATCGGCTCGAAACTGAGGTAACTTGGGAAATCTCCATTAAAGTAGCTGCTTTCTTTAAGGAAATGTTTTTTTGCTTCTTCGTTTGAAAGTTCAACTAATCGCTTCATAAGTCCATGTAATATTTAGTAAAATGAAATACATAACGCATATAAGAATAGGAAATTCGAATCATCGCGAGTTAGCTACCACCGAACAACTATTTATATACCCAACGCCCCATACGTAATCCGTTTATATGATAATCCAAAAAGCCTTCTTCTACAACTGGTATATGTTTTGGTTAAATAATTTTCAGGGAGGGTTGAACCTTCTCCCCTGGCACACACCCACCGAAATCACTGACACAAATCAATCCGTAATAACAAAGGCAATATGTAGTGGAGTGGCCGATTACATACTAACCATGTCCAGTACATCCATCGGAATAGCTCCTCTGATTACCCTGGCTAATTACTTCCAACCACACCATCAGAGGAAGCGTCAAAAAACCTCTCCATCTCCCCGACCATTCTCTCCGCCACATTCGTGTCATACAAATCTGGCCGATCGCCGGATGGGTTGAACGCGTCAATCTTCTCTGCCAGTTTGGGGTCTGCTACGTCCATCAGCTGATTCCATCCTGCATCCACCGTTTCCACCCATTCGGTTTCCGGCCTTAGTGTGATGCAAGGTTTACCCGCAATGTACGCCTCCTTCTGCAGGCCGCCAGAATCAGTGATGACTTTCTCTGCATATTTGATCAGCCCCTGAAACTCAATATACCCCTGCGGTTTGATCAGCTCCACATTCTCCGGAATAACTATCTGATGAGTTTCCACAATGTTCCTCGTCCGGGGATGAATCGGAAACACAATATCCTGATTCAGCTTTGCTAAACCGGCAAACAACTTTTTCAGCCTTTCGGGATCATCCACATTATACGGACGATGCATGGTTAGCAGGTAGTAATCCCGGCCGGAATATTGGTTATCGGTGATCTTATCCTGCACAAACTGCACCGAATCTGCCATAATATCCCCAGTTAATATTGTCTTGTCCGCTAACCCTTCATTACTCAAGTGGTTTACAGCCACTCCAGTAGGAGCAAACAACAGATCAGCTGTATGATCTGCCACTATGCGGTTGATCTCCTCCGGCATCGAACGATTAAAACTGCGAAGCCCCGCTTCAATGTGCAGCGAAAGCACCTCCAGTTTCGCAGCAGCAAGGCAGGCGGCCAGCGTGGAGTTCGTGTCCCCAAAACTAAGCACCATATCCGGCTGATGGCGGATGATCTCCTCCTCTATTCCAGTGAGTATAATTTTGGGAATTCTATGCGATGTTAAAAACCTATTAATGATTATTTATTACAACTTTAATCAAGCATTTCTTCTAGTTGAATGAACCATGATTTCAGTTCGTTTACAGCTCCAATCTCAGTAAGACCTTCAATACTTAATAAATCTAATATTTCAGAATTTACTCTACTTTTTACCCCTTTGTGGTAATTTGATTTATCTCCATCAAAGTCTTCCCATCTACAACCTGGATACCTCGCCTCATAAACATGTTTTGAAACTATCTCAGGAACATTATCATTAGGCTGTAATTCTGGTAATTTAATTTCAATCCCTCTATTTGAATATATTTTTTCAAACAGATGTGAAGGAATGTAGTTTTCCATTTCCATTCGGTCAGTTTGGATTGCAAAATCTCCATTCTCCCGTTTATTTACTTCTTCTACATAATCCTTATAGGAAGAATCATCAGAATCATAAAGATGAAACTCCTTCTTATTCAGAGATCTAAGATATTGAAGATTTATAAAGTCTTTTAAGGTGCTTCCACCAACTGGCAACACTGTAAAACGATTATCTAATCCAAGATTAATTTCAGTGTCTCCATTTTGTTTTAGCAGTTCTGAAATCCGGGTTAAAAAAGCAACATCATGCTTTCCCTCAACCAGTACTATAACCTCAACCGTATTATTTGGATCAGGAAGTACTCCTAGAGCATTTGCCACATCCTTTAATACAACATCGCCTCTACCAATTATTTTACCTTTACCTTCTTCTTCATAAATATACCTGATTTGATCACCCTCAACAGCCTGTGCCAGACCCGGTACATGAGTAGTAACAATTATTTGTGTTTTATCTTGGCTTGATAGATGCTGAAAGCTCCTCAATAGCTGTAATTGATGGTTAGGGTGTTGTGACGTTTCTGGTTCTTCAATAGCGTATATTACACTTTGGGAATTCGATTCAGACATCCTCCTCTCCGCTTCTGCCTGAAAGAAAGCCAACAGAATTAACCTTCTCATTCCACTCCCTCTTTTATTAATCGGAATTTCGTTGTTACCCAATAACTGAAATTTGAAAGGTGTTGCCCAATTAATTGACTTGGCTGGGGTCGGAGTCATCTTGTCCTCATCGCGCCACTCAGGGGTAAGAGATTTCATTTTTTCCGAGGTACGATCTAAAGTGTCCTTGACTTCTAATTCTATTTCTTGTTCTATTTGAATTAATTTGCTCTCCACCTTTTTAACTGCCTGGCCAATAGCCACCTTAATAGGGTCTTGTACTTCACTGTCACCATCATTGCTTGACCGGTCTGATTGGAAAAGAGCAAAGAAAGGGAGGTATACTGATAATGATTTCCATATTTTCTTACCATATTCATCATCATCTACACTGACAAGCTTTTCTCCAAAATCACTTTCTAAAAGATTGGACTGATCCCATATAGTTTTCCTGATTTCAGAACTATTACGTTTATCAACATTTCCTATATCTACCTGTAAGTCCTTTGCCCGTTCTTTTAATTCACTTAGTTTAAGTGAATGTAGATCTACTACACCTTCTTTGATTGGATACCTCTCTGTTCTAACAAAGGTAGCCTCTTTGGGTGTTTTTTTTGATGCATCAAACTTTTTTTTTATTGCCAAACATTCTATTCCATTTTCATTAATATAGGATAGATGTTCTTTCCTTAACGAAGTCAATGAACCGCTATCGACTGTCAGAGAATTTGGCAACTCAGTAAAAACACATCCAATTTCAATTTCATAATCATTTCCAGCCTTTGCTGCAATATTCAAATCATCCTGATCTATTTTTACTATGCTATTATTGAAGAAGATTTCTAATGCCTCTAAAATTGTTGATTTACCAATATCGTTTTTTCCAATAATTACTGTTAATTCATCAATACCTATACAAACTTTATCTCTGTAGCTTCTGAAGTTTTTGAGGGTGACTTCTTTGAGTTTCATAATATTTTTTAGATTTTAGTTTTTATACAACTCAGTCGGGGGCTTTGAAAAACCTTGATTTATTTATGTTGTAATTTCTATTTAATTTCATGTTTTTGTATCTTATAAGAATATAAATACCAATAACATATTGTCCAGTTATGATCCAAAAAGACACCCAGCGCACCCTCGCCGACTAACTCTTCCACCCTGAAAAGCAAAATACACGAACAGCCGCCTTTCTTGCCAAGATGGAAACGGTGATTGACTGGAAGCCTCTGGTAAGGATCGCCAGTGAACTCAATCAAAGTGGAAGTAATAAAGGCGGTCGCCCCCGACACCACCCAATGATGATGGTCAAATCGCTGTTTCTGCAACACTTTTACGGGCTGAGTGATCCCCAGCTGGAAGAACAGCTCAATGACCGCCTGAGTTTTCAGCACTTTGTTGGGCTTTCCCTGGGACACAAGGCTCCGGACTTCACCAGCTTCTGGAAATTCAAGGATGAACTGGCAAAAGCCGGGCTGAGCGATCGTTTGTTTGAAGAGGTAAACCGCCAGCTCGATGAACAAGAGCTGTTTGTTCGCAAGGGCTGTATCATTGATGCGACCATGGTGGAGTCGACCAACCGGACCATCAAAAAAGAAAACAGGGAGTCTGAATCCTTCCAAAACAATCCGCAGAGGGACACCGATGCGCGGTCGGGTAAAAAGAAGAATCGCTACTACTTTGGATACAAAGGCCACATTGGGGTGGATGTGGAAAGCAAACTGATCAACAAACGCATCTTCAGCCCGGCCAATGATCACGACAGCCTGTATACCAAGGATCTGGCGGATCTCCAAGCCAGGGCGTTGTTTGAGGATAAAGCCTACGCCGATGATCGCATCAAGATCATGGCCCGGGAGTTTGGATGGTTTTATGGAATTTTGGACAAGGCACATCGCAACCACCCTCTGAGTTCTTCCCAGAAGAAGCGCAATCGTAAACTTGGGCGGATTCGAGCAGCTGTGGAACACCCCTTTGCCTGGATGAAGACGCAGTCGAAAGCCCTTCGAGCCCGTGCGCGCAGCCAACTCAAGAACGCATTGATTTTCGATTTTAGCTGTATGTGCTGGAACCTCAAGCAGGCCAATTTGCTGCTTGCCAAAGACCCTTGATGGGTAAGGTGCGTCCGGGTGTGGCGAAATCGCTGCAAATCGGGCGCAAACACCCCTGAAATGGGGGTTGTGGGGCTCATTTTGAGTCCGAAATGGAGATTGCTGAACGATATTTGTAAATATATTCTTCAAAATCTTAACAAAAAAGAAAACAGAAAGTTTTTAGTAGTCCCCCAGTCATACATAATAGACTATACCTTTGCATGTAAACTTTAAACTAACAACAAAATAATAGCTTGTCGCTCATACCATGCCACTCCTTAAGAGCTGCTTCAAATTTAAAGAAATGAATTAAATATAAGATATATGCGTGTACACCGAATTAGTTTAGCTATAAACTAATCGAAAACCACCGATTCAACAAATTATTAAAAAACTCTAACTTAATCATAGTTATAGCTTGTCTTTTACTCTGAAATCAATCTTTTTTTTAAGGTCACCCAAACCGCTCCTGATACCCCGGTTCCTCTTGCATAATCCGCTTACTCTCCGGCCAGTTTTCGATGAACCAAATGAGAAATGAAGCGTAGTTTATTTTACCAGCCAATAACTTCTCCCTTTTTTGGGCAAATGTATTTTTTAACGCTGGTTCAGAAATAAGGGCCGAGACTTTATTTATCATTTCATCTGCTTGGCTGGTCTTAAAACCATATCCCATCTGGTATGTGTTCTCTAATTCATCCAGGTATGATAAACGCCCTACAAAATCGTTGAAGCGTACAAATGGAACTCCCAACACGCCCGCTTCCGCAGCCATCGTTTGACTATCCCCAACATAGAGATCACTAAATGCCATTACATGATGGATTTCAGATGGATGGATGGAGACTCTAAATCTGTCAATCTCATCGATTAACTCCCTTTCCGAAGTAATTGCAATCTGACCATGCGGTTCTAATATTTTCACTAGTTTAACCGCCAGTTCATTTGTAATCCCCCCAATTCCATCATCATGATGAGCGGTTAATTTAGCAAATCGAAGAAGGAATAATGGCTTATTGCGGTCATAATATTTTATAAAAATTTCGATTTCAGGTGTAAAATGATCCGGATGCAAATAAGCCAGTTCATGATAACTATTAAAGCCAATCTTCTTATCCGAAAAACTTCCTAAATCACAACATTCTGGAGAAAGCGTACATGATGAATACTTGAACCCATACTTTGCCAAAAGGGGTACTGCATTAGCATCATCTTCATTCAGTATAATCGATGGGATTCCTAATAGTTTTCCGATATGTGTGATCACAATGTCTGTGCCAACTAAAATATCCGGTTTCTCTTTTAAGCATATTCTGAATAGCTGCAACTCCCTTCTGAGGACTGTATAGATTAAAGACCACTTGGAATTCTCTTTTTTACGGATTCCTAACAGATATTTTTTATAAGGTAAATCCTCAATCAGATCAAACAGTACATCTTTTCCCCTGGCATAGATAATCACATTATGCCCGTTACTGGAAAGTGCAGGCATTACTTTGGAGACATTATGATAGTGGGCCGGATGTCCCATATAAAACAATATATTTTTCTGCTCAATCATAGGATGATGAAAAAATATACTTCAGGTCTTTCAATTTGATCACTCTATGTCCATTTTTATGAAACTTTTTCCCCAACTCTTTGTCAGGTGCTCTATTATAGGTTGTTTCATATTGCGGCTCTATAGTTGCGAGCTTATTGTTACCGATCGCTTTTAAAACCTCTTTCAAACCAGATGTCATATCACGCTTGGTAGCATACGCAATTGAATATTGAGTATCCGATTTCTGAAGTGTAAAACTCTTTTGCCATACAATATTACCCGCATCCAACCTTTCTTCCATCGTATGAATCGTAGAGCCAGCTATTTTATCTTCCATAAAGAGTGTCCACCACGATCCGAAAACACCTCTGTGTCTTGGAAGCAACGTTCCGTGTGCATTTAGACATTCCTTATTGACACTCTGCAGCAACTCAGTTTTAAAAATTTGCGGACATGAAATAGAAATGATTACATCTGTGTCCAGCTTTCTGATTATTTCAGCATATTCTGCAGAGTTGATATCATTGGTTTCAATGACAGATACCTTTTCTTTTTCATAAAGATTGCGTACAGAATAGTTTGTCCCACCGGGGTTCACTTTGCTTAAAACTTTAGTTACTACATAGCCTGAAGCAGCAATACCTAATTCCCAGTAGGTATAAATTTTTGTTCTCTCAAACAGCCAGTGCATCATATTTTTATTCTTGCGGTGCGGCTTCAGAACCGTGGCCGCTACAATTTTATATTCTGCATTATCTTCCAACAGTGATTTCACCATTTTGGGAATAAAAAATGGCTCTTCCTGAGAAATCAGTACGACTTTTAACATCTTATCTTTTTAATGTTCTTGATTCTGCAAATCTAAGTTTTGCAATAAATACCCCATCCCCGCAAACATCCAGGCATTCGACCACCTCATAAATGATGTTTTAATGGTGTAATATTTAAACCTTCTGAAATAGAAACTACCATTATTCGCCTGCATATTCTGGATAGTCCAATTCGCAGTCTTTTTCGCCATTTCATAATCTCCAAAACGAGTAAGTGTAAGAAGAGATTGAGATGCAGCAGTGCAGTCCGCTGGATGCAGACGATCGGAATAAAATGCCGGACGACCGTCAGAAGAAAAGAAATGTTCTTTATAAAAGCGGTATCCATGGGCAAGCTGATCTTCGTACTCTGTGTCATCACAGCACCGAATATACTCATCCAGGCAATCAAGTATATACCCGGTATGGTAGTTATCCGTCCAGCCGCCTTTGTTCGCAAGAGAATACTCCCAGGACCCATCGTCTCGCTGATGATCCATCACGAAACGAACTGCCAGGCCGGCTTCCGTTTTTATTTTGGCATCATTAACAATGGAGTACACCTGAGCCAGCAGCCTTGCCCCTTTCATGGATGCGTTAAAAACCCGTTGTGTATCGAATGGTGAGTATGAAAAACAGAAGGTCTCATTCTGATATGCCCGGTTCAGATCATAAAGTACAAAATCGGAGGAACTAACGATCAACTCTTTTAAGCTCTCCTTTCCCGTAATTTTCCACGCCTCGTACAAACCATTCACGACTATTCCAGTTGCAACCACCGTCGGCTGATATCCCGGTATTTTGGCGTGTCTGGCTTCCCAGTCAAAATCATAGCCCCAACAAGCTCCGGAAAAACCATCTGGAATCGTGTCAATCAAACTCTGGGTAAGTTCATCTATTAATCGGCCGTACTCTTCCTTCTTATCAGGGAATACTTCACTTAAATATGCATAGCCTTGTATAAACAGTCCAAGGCTTACCGGATTGAGCCCTTTTGGTACTAACAACAACGGACGAATATTCACAGGAAATCGTTTCACAAATTGTTGTGTTCCAAAGCGCAGCCATTTGTTTGTTTTTAAGAAAGGAAGTTTAAACAATGGTGACAATAACGCATCATATGGATCATGTCCCTTGTAATCATGCTTTCTTGCATAACGTTCCAGCCTTAAAACAGAATCCTGAATCACCATTTACAACATCACCTTCTGATTCCGTGCAATGCTTTCTAATACTTTGCATGTTGCAAGGGTGCTGATGTATTGTTCTTCAAATGATATCGGGGTAGATGTACCTTTTTTAATGGCTGAAACAAAAGCTTCCAGTTCAGCTGCGTGTCCCTTGTCCTGTCCTTTGAATTTAAATTTTTGTTTATCACTGCCGAACGTTGTCAGTGATTTGAAATCATCAATTATCGCTATATGCCCGCCGCAAAAAACCTCAACAGATTCCTTCGGCATCTGTTTACTTCCATTAGAAAAGTAATTAATTGTCGCAACACTCCCGTTATCCATTCTCAGAGTTATTGAAACCGTATTGTTCAGATTTTGCGGATCTTCCATTGCATCCGCATGTACAGAGATGATCTTTCCACCCGATAAATACATCGCCAGATCAATAAAATGGCAGGCTTCCCCAATAATCCTTCCCCCTCCTGTTTCGGGATCATTCACCCAGTGAGAAGCTGGTAACACTCCTGCATTTACACGAATATTAATCGCCTTAGGTAACTTCGGTTCAAACATCTCCTTTGTTTTTTGCACTGCTGGGGCAAATCGTCTGTTGAATCCAACCATCAGATGAAGGGATTTTCCAGACTCCGATACCTCTTCATATGCTTGTCGAACCTCCTCCAGTTCTTTTTCATCCATCGCAAGCGGTTTCTCCACAAAGACATGTTTCCCGTTTCGCAGAGCTTCTATAACATAGTCTGCATGTGTGTGATGCCGGGTAGCAATAAATACCGTATCGGTTTTTTCATCACGTAATATTTCCGACGAATCTTCTGCACAATACTGAAATCCATACTTGTCGGCTACATATCGGGCGGTTGTACCGCTATGTGTAGCCACACCAGTAAACATGCAGAGATCTTTCAGGTTAGGCAAAAGTGTTCCCTGTGCGAACGATCCCGCCCCGATAAAGCCAGCGTGAACTTCTCCAGGCTGATACGGGGCATCTGAAAACTCAATTCTTTTCTGAAGCTTTTTTTCCGTGTCGTATTCAATAACGATACCGGTAAAATCCTCCTTATTTTCTAAGATCATGTCATACGCACGGGGAGCTTCCGTGAGCGAGTAAGTGTGTGTGATCAAAGAGGAGATATCGAGCCGGCCGGTGGCCAGAAGATTCAGAAAAGTTTGCATATTTCGGTTTTCAGTCCACCGAACGTATCCAATGGGATAATCACGTCCTTTTTCTTCATAATTGGGATCGTTCCTGCCTGGCCCGTATGAGGAAGACATCCGCAATTCCAGTTCTTTTTTATAGTAGTTTGTTCTGGAAAAACCAGTAGGTACTGCTCCGACAATTACCACTTTAGCTTTATGTCTGGCCGCTTCCCCCGCAAATTCCACTGGATCTAAAGAGGATGTACCTGCAGTAATGATCACCGCATCCACTCCGTAACCATCCGTAAACTGGCTAACTTTCTCTTCAATGCCAGGCATGTTCCGGTTATAAACATGTTCTATTCCGGCTGATTTTGCTTGCTCTGTTTTAGCACCAGAAATATCCACCCCTATAGGATTCATGCCACTGGCTTCCAATATTTTATAGGTCATCTGACCTATTAACCCCATACCGATGATCAGACAACTTTCTCCCATGCGTAAATCCGCCTGGCGTATACCCTGAATAGCAATCGCGGCAAGGGTAGTAAAGGCTGCCTGATTCAGTGGAACGGATTCAGGTACTTTGGCAACCAGGCGCTCGGGAACAGAAATCACATCCGCATGGCTGGCTGAATTTCCACCACAGGCAACATAATCTCCAACTTTAAAGGAAGTTACCTTCTCACCCACAGCAATCACCTCACCAGCTGTACTATAGCCAAGTGGTGAAGGGGCTTCTAATTTGTTCATTACCAGGTCGTACGTTCTAAGCAGGCCACTGGTTTTCACCATATCAATTACTTGCCTCACTTCTTTCTGTCTGCTTTTTGCCTTGCCGATATACCCTTTTCTGGCATCAGAAACCCTTTTCCCCTCTGTACCGGAACTGATCACAGAATAGTGATTTCGAACCAACACCTCTCCTTCCCCTAAAGCAGGAAACGATACCTCCATAATTTCCATTTTACCTGATTTGAGTTGTTGGGTGAGTTGGTTCATGGTATAGTTTAGATTTTACTTATGAGATATTTGTGCTTGCCAAGTTCAGACTTTATAATATTTCCATTAGGATTATAGCTCACTGCAATATATTCATTGAATCGAGGTTCAAATTGCCTCTTAAGATATTGAACTTGCTCGTCGTTACTCAGATTTTTCGATTGTGTTGTTACAATAACTTCACCTTTTTTCTTCTGAACAAACTGAATAGCGGTAAAGTTGGACCAGAATTCATCATGTATTCCAAAGATAAAAGGTCCCAAAGAGTACTTATTTCCATTTGAATCAATAATCTGCTCCTGTTTTCTACCATCAATTTCAGTAAAAATCGGACCTGGTCTGCCACACTTACTGCATACTTTTCCACCGTAATAGGCATAATCTTCTGTTCTGTACCTAAGTATCGGCATAGCATAATTGAAAAAAGGCGTACCAACTATCTCACCTTTCTCCCCAATTTTACTTACATCCTTTCCGTCCTCATATACTAATTCAGTAAAACTATAGGTAGGTTCGGGATGATAATCTAATGTATGTTCACAGGCACCTGCAAGTGATGCTTCCTCTCCTAACCCATACCACCTATATATTTTAGAATTAAATACTTTTCTTACAGTCGCTATCTGACCTGGATATATATTTTCGGAACCACATAAAATACCAATAGGGTGATGATTTATTTTAAATCCATAGTTAATAATCACATTACAGATAATTACTAGAGTTGAAGGGTATACATGGATAAATTTCGGCTTATACTTATTCAATAGAGACACATACAGTTCTACATCATCTGGAGAAAGATGAAAACTAGAAGCGAATAAACGATTCTTAATTGGATCATACCAATAACGATTATCGACCTTTGCATTATGAATTGTACCAGCACGGAAAACCATTCGGAGATCGTTATGGTTAAATCCTATTCTACTCCAGAGATCGTTTAAATGTGTGATCTCTTTTGTTCTATTGATACCCTTCTGAATATAAAATTTTAAAGGTTCACCCATTGTCCCCCCTGTACTTCTGACAATAATATCACCTTTGTCGAGAGTATCATTTAAAAAATATTTATGATTTCTTCTTATTTGATCTTTCGTAGTGAACGGTATTTGATCTTTAAAATGTTCGATTGAGGTAATCGGCAATTCAACATCTATAAGAATATCTTTATAGAAAGGAACACTGTTTTTACAAATTTCTATTTGTTTAGTTAATTGCTTTAGTTGAAAGCTATTGAGTTCATGGGAACTCATTTTCTTAGAATCGTTCAATAAATCCACAAAAAATTGATAGTGCTTACCAAAACGGTATTTCATAGGGATTTGATTGTATAACATACCGACTAACCGCCTCAGACTATCAGGACTTTTTTTGTATAATCCCAACAAAGAATAAAGATTATCTTCGATTTTCATAATTATGAAATCTTAGTTATTCTTCTAATCTATTAAGCGATTAATAATTTCCACCATATGGTCTTCAAATTTCCCAATTGTATAATTACACAGGAATTTCTCTCTGCCATTCTTACCCATTTTGATTCTCAAATCATCATTTGATATCAAAAGCTTTAGTTTTTTTGATAACATTTCTATATCTCCCTTAGGGTATATGTATCCATTAACACCATGATCAATTATAACTGGAAGAGAACCTTCATCAGTAGAGATTACAGGCAGTTGTGATTGGAAAGCTTCCAGGACAACATTACCGAACGCTTCATGCAAAGTTGGGAATACAAAAATATCTGAGTTAACAAGATATTTAAATTTTTCCTTTCCATACTTAGCCCCTAATATTGATACATGCTCTGACAGTCCATTCTCTTTAATAAAGTCTAAAATTTCAGATAAGGTACTATTATTTTTGGGCTCTCCAATAACAATTGCCTTGAACTTGATATTCTCATCGCTCAATATTTTTAATGACTCCAAAAAATCAAAAATACCTTTATTCTTCATTAGGGTAGACAAATATAGGACCCTAGGTACATTAGAGGAACTTTTCTGTTTAATCTGTTTATCAGTAACCTCAACAGGAATTCCATTTTCTACTATGTAATAAGTTCCATTAAATACATGTGTAAAATCTTTGGCTACAATATCTGAATGGCATAATATGGATGTTCCTGTAAGAATAAATTTATAATATTTTCTTTGCAAAACAGTAGTACTAGACGCTCTAACGCCTTTACCTCTAAAATGCAACACTAGAGAGACTTGAAACAATTTTATTAAGAGTATGTAGACAGAATCTCTCAAAAATCCGATACCATTAGGAGTAATTTGGAAGTATATAATATCAGGTTTGTCTACTATCAATTTTTTTGTAAGTATAATTATAGTTTTAATAATTATACCTATCTTTCTTATCGATAATGTTCCAAAGTCATTTCTATTGCGCAAATAATTGATTAGAATGAAATCGGTAATGAAATTATCTCTAATCTTGGAACTCTCATAAATCCGCTGATTCATCACTGTAGCACCAGTAATTGGAGGTGGTACTTTGATTAGAAAAAGAACCTTGCCTTTCATAAAATCTGTCTAATTTCATGTTTTGACAGATTACTTGTATGAGCCAAATAGGCCATTGCCGGCATAAATAGATACAACAGATTATAATATAGCATTGGCAACATGGTAAATGAATAGAATATGGTCGCAAGTGTCAAACCATAAAACAAGTACCGTTCAGAGGCCGGAAATTTTCTTGATTTCCACAAAGCAATAAGCAACAATAGAATAAAAGCCAGGAAACCAATTACACCACCTGTATACAAACTGCGTAGATATTCATTATGTATAGAACCACCAAACCAATCTTCTTTGTCTGAGACATAACTAAAACTCATACCAAATATTTTTGCGTATGCCGGCTGCTGACTCCAGACCTCCTGATAATCAATTATTCTCCCAATTCTTCCATGCCCAAGAAGTTCAATATCTCTTTCCCCTTTTAGAATGCCAATCTCACGGTCAATCATTGGTTTTGCTACACTCTGAATTTCATTTGAAAAAATCATGAATAGTAATGAACCCAAAGTAACAGCTACAAAACTTACTCTCAAAAAATTAATATCCTTATTCAGGTAAATAAAGAGAAGAAAGAGTATAAGAAATATAATAAATGTTGTCGCATGGGCTATCTGTAGCAATACAACAAAAATGAATAGGACGATAAAAGTAAATGTTTTACCGCTTATTAGTTGTCCACTTTTGCTACTTCCTGGTCCCAAGAACAGAAAACCACAAATTATAAAAGCAGATATACTATATATAGAATAGTGAAAGATGTCTGCATATAATCCATGATAGCGGATAATACTACCTCTTGTAAGTTGCGTTCCAAACGGACCAATAATCAATTCAAGTATAAAAATCCCAGCGGGAATCAGGGCAGCAAATAATGCTGTTATCACTAAAAAGTAGAGATGCCTCATAGACCGCATGAAATACCGCGAATAGAAATAGATAAAATATGGAATGGTTGAGCGTAAAAATATGTCTGAAGCGGTTAGAACATCCATTTCAAAATAAAGTTGTAAGGTATTTATCAACACGACGCCAACCCATATTACCATCATGAGATCGATATAGGAGAATCCAGTTTTTATACTCTGTTTTTTGCCAAGTGTCAAGCTTAAGAAAACGAGTACAGGTGTTAGAGCTGCAATCCATATCAGAGGAGATAGAAATATGGATACATCCTTTAAAAAATAGAGGGTATCAACGACCGGCCTGACAAGTATCAGCAACAGGAACCATTTCAAAGACCAGGGCACATTATATATCCACTTAAACCACTCTTTAAAAATCATTTATTTTGTAATCAATTGGTTATAAATATCTAAAAATTTCTTTCCTGTTATCTCGTCAGAGAACTGATTTAAAATTTTCTCCCTTGCGCTTTCAGAAAATTGTTGTCTTTTTTTATTGTCTATCAACAATTGATTTGTACGCTTGGCTAAGCTCTCTGAGCTGCCAACAGGAACCAGATATCCATCTCTTCCACTTGTAATTAAGGTACTCGGCCCTCCACAATCAGTTGCAATCACGGGTACTCCACATGCCATGGCCTCCATAATCACCATGCCAAACCCTTCTTCGTCCGAACTCAATAGAAACAGTTCTGCACCTTGATATAGTTTTATCAGTTTATCCAAACTCACATCAAGCTTTATTTCGACATGATCAGATATATTTACCTGTCTGGCATATTCCATATCCTCAGCAGAAGGCCCACTCTTGCCAGCCAATACCAACTTTGGAACATCTGGATTAGAGTCTAACAGTTTCTTATATGCTTCAAAAAGCATCCGGGTGTTTTTACGTGGATCTGAAAACCTTCCAACAGACAAGATATACGGTGCTTCCGAGATCCCGCCAACGGCAGGTTTATATAGTTGGGTATCCACACCTGGGGGCGCAAAGCTAACTTTGTCGGATCCTACTTCTTTCTGTAAATACTCATACATCCATGAGTTTTCAACAAATGTATGATCTACATACTTCATCCCCTGCTTCTCTAGTTTGGTAATTTTTTCTGTAGCATACTTCTGATAAAGTTTTCTCAGGCCGCTTCTACTTTTAATTTTTCTCTCTCTTTCTACTTTCACAAGAGTGGCAACTTGTAAAACTGTAGGAACGGTAACATGTTTGGCCAGGTAAGCCCAAGCCGGAGAGCCAGCTACTATTTGGATCAAGTCAAATTGATTAAGATGATGGGTAAGAGATTTTCTGGGTTTAAAAGCCTGGCCAGGAAACTCTGGGAAGAAGGACCCATAGTGTGTATATGAATAACCATCATGAACATCTTCGGTAATCTGGATACCCCGTAGCCATGTTGCGGGGGACGTTACGCGTACATTATTGCTATCTTTAAAATGTCCTGAAAGTGATATAATCTCCTGGTTGTAATTCTCATCCTCTTTAATAGCATGATAGAGGAACTTGCCTACTGCCGGTACACCACCGCCGGTAGGGAATGTAGGTACAATAAGAGCTATATTTTTTTTCATCTATTCTCAATCACCTCATCTAATATGGAAACAAGTCTTTTGGAGAATAGGTCATAATCATACTCTCTTATTAAGTTAAATCCGTTTTTACCCATTCTGACTCTTAGCTCTTCGTCAGATACAAGCCGCTCAAGATGTGTGGTTAGTTGATCAATATTTCCTGCATCATATATTAGCCCATTTAATTCATGTTTTACAATTTCAGGCACAGCTCCAATTTCATGTGTTGTAACCACAGGTAAACCAGCACACATTGCCTCATTAATCACAAGCCCCCATGGTTCCTGTTCGGATGGAAGTACAAAAATATCACTGATAGCATATAACTTTGGAAGTTCTGACTGATTAACAAATCCCAAAAAAATCACATTTTTGAGATTTTTAATTGCAACCAGTTCCTTCAGCTCTCCGAGCTGCTCGCCTTCTCCCACAAAAACAAGAAAAGCTTTATTATTCTTTAACTTTTCAAATGCATAAAGTAGATCCTTAGGACGTTTTCGCTTAAATACTTTAGATGCAAAAAGAATAATTTTATTATCAGCAGGCAGATTGTACCTTTCCTTTACACTGGTCTTCTCCGCTGGGGAAAGTTTCGATTCTTTTATAAAGTGACTATTATTCACAACATGAGGGATGTTATAAATTTTCGTCTTATCCACTCCCATTTTTAGAAAATAGGCTGTATTCCGCTCGCTGATTGATAAACAACCGTCACACATTTTTGTTAGAAATGAAATCACCCGCTCTTTAGAGGTGGATCTTGATCTACGCAGTTGGAGGTGAATACTTCGCCTCAAAAATATTTTAATACCTAATAAACGGCAGCAAAATATGGCTAACACATCTGTAAAGTAATTTGTCCCATGAATAATGACTGCATCAAACTCTCCGCTTTTCAATTCACGATACAAGCTTGTGTTCACAAGGTTAAAAAACCCCTTTAGTTTACTCTCTCTTCGGAGATTAGTCAGGATCTTATATTTATATCCTTTGGTTAAATCCGTATCCCACTGAATCTCTTTCTTGAACCCTTCATCATAGTAAGATTTCAGACCTATGTCAGAATAATAGAAAACGGTCAGGTCAATCGCTCCAATTGAATTCAATTGACGGTAAAGGGGAGCAAAATATTGGATCGGGTGAGAGTTTAGTATGGCAATTTTATATTTTCTGTTCATCATATGCATTGTCAAAGAGAGTTGACCCAACTTTTTACTTTTAAACCAAATTCAAGTGTAGAGTTATATTCTTGCTTAATGTTTTTATGATCAACTTCCATTTCTCTTTCAATGAATTCAATTACACTTTCAATATCATGTACCAATAGCCCATTGCCATGAGAGTCAACAAACTCATCAAGTTTCTTATCTACAGGAAAGGCTATATATGGAATCCCCAATGAAAAAGCAGTAATAGCACCATGCAATTTTGATGTTACTATAACTTTGCTTTCACAATATAATTTTTCGATCATTTGCGTCAATCCATACCAAGGAGATTGTTGGTTATTTGTGGTTAAAACATGCTCTGTATTCTTTTTGAGGTATTTAAAAAGAACTTCTTTTTCATCGTCTAATTCATTGTGCATAGCAAGTAAAACCTGATCACCTGATTTTCTCTTGTAATTATTGACGATATATACGATAGTAGGGCAGAACGATATATTTGTATTTGGCAGATTATAGTAATGCGCTGTTAATTCATCCCGAAAATTTACTAATTCTAATTTGCCCTGCAGTTTATTAACAATCTTACTATTTACACCAAATCTATCTGAATTATATGGTGCACACAACCCAACACCCCAAATAGTGATAGGGATTTTACACTCTTTTGCCAACAAGCTCCAGAAATTTTCAAAGTTTGAATGTAACAATCCGGCTCCACCAATAATTACTCCTTTATAATTATTGTTTATGTAATCAAAATCTATATTTTTTGCCTGTAAACACCATTTATCAGGAACCATATCCAAAATTTCATGTCCTGCTAAAATTGGCATGTAATTCCCAATATTGTGTACTGATGAATAGAACTGAATAACTTTCGATCTTGGTTTATGTATCCTCCGTTTGTTATCAGGAAAAGTAACTCGCTGATCCTGTATAGCTTTACTATAAAAAAATGTTGATAATTTTTTAATCATTTTGGATCTCTATTATTTATCTATCTCCCTTAAGAGGGGCAATTTTTTTAAGATGGGTAATTATTTCTTTACGGTTTGATCTATCAATTCCACTAAAAAACGCAACAGGTGTGATAATTATCAGGAATATGAAAATCATGGCTATAAGTGTAATCCAGTTATCCAAATTAACAAATGGTTCAATCCAATAAGCCACTCCCCAAATCAAACTCATTGTAATAATAAGTCTGATAGGTACATCTCGGATTGTTAAACTTTGTTCTGTTTTTAAATAGACGATCCATGGGTAGCCAAGGCTAATTACAGCCCTTCCGATTATCAGGCTTATGCACAAGCCTATGATCTCGTATCTGGGTATCAAAATAGACATCAATGCAATAGATATGATTGATGCAATAAGTCCCATATACACTTTTTGAGAAAGCTCGAGAGTGGTATCAATAATGACACCGTCATTTTGAACAAATAAGTACTGAACCACAGAGAGCAAAATTAAAAAGTTTACAAATTGTCCTGCATACTCATCTTCGCCTATCCAAAGGCTGATGAATGATTCATTAAATAGAATAATTACAGCTCCGATAACAACTGAGAATTGCCATGTAAACAGCATAACATGTTTTCTAGCTTCCAATAGTTTATCATGTTGCCGATTTCCATATAATTTACCAATACCTGGAAATACTCCTTGAATAATATTTCGAACACCACCATGTACAGCATTTGCGAGATATTTCGTGATTACATACTGTGTTACCAACATTGGACCTGCTAAATAACCGAGCAGGACTTTGTCGGTATTTAATAACAGAATCTGTGTTCCGGTAGACCCCACAAACCAACCGCTTATCTTAGAAAACGAAACGGTTCGCTTTAAATTAACTTCTCCCCAACCAAACCACGGTACATGCTTTTTCATAATTACATAAATAGTAATCCCCATCGAAAGCATGATGAATACCTGTACTAATGCTAATCCTATTAATCCAAAACCTAAAAAGATTACAGCAATCTGCAGGATTCCTCCTATGATTGTAACCGCGGCTCTGACACCTATTCGTTTAAAGCTAAGATTCATCCCACGCAAAACAGACTCGAAGATATCAAATACTTTATTAACGACAAGAGCGAGAACCAATAATCCAGCCGTAATACGGACTGTGTTTACAAATTCTTCGCCCACTCCTGTAATTTGAGGGGCAAACCAGACAACTACCGCGCCTAACATCAGTATGAAAGGCAAAATTAACATCAAAAGGAGAAATGTGGCGGTTACATATTCTCGTAGAGTCTCCTCACTTGTAGTATCTCTGTCTTTTGCAATGGCCCATTTCAGAACCTGCGTCACCTTAATATCGGCGATATTAGTATAACTCGTAAACTGTCCCAAGACATTCCACACCCCAAACAAGGTACTCCCCAGGCCACTGACCAAGAAAGGAGTTACAACGAAGTTTGTAACGATCCGAGCACCATAATCCAAAACCGATGTAACAGAATTCAGGTAGGCTCTCTGCTTTAGATTTTCTCTTGGTTTTGGATGCTCTTTATGTTGGTTTCCGTCCACGCTCAGCCAATAAACTTCTTATCAGAACAATGTCACGCACTACAAAAGATAGGTTCACAGGCTATACCCTTCCTCATTCTCTGTGCTGTGCTCTGTTCTAAATTCAAATTATTTGTAAGGAGGCTTTTACAGAGCCTTCACGAATTAATCCTTCAACGTCTATAAGATACAGCAGAAGACTTATTTCTAAGGGCTGCATTTTACACCGTGAAACATACCATTTTTAAGTATTTATTTCAGAAATTAGAATTGTTCTTTTCAAATAATACAGACTGATGAGGAAGTCTCGTATTGGGAAGCGTCTCATTGTGATGGGCTTCTCTTTTGCGAAGAACCTTCGCTCCACTCACGGTGACGAATAACAAGCCCTGGGAAGGATCTCCTTGAAGGAGACCTTCCCGTGGTGAAAACCCTTCGCTTAGTACAGGGTGACTTTCTCTGTGATGAACGACCAATCTTTTTTTAATGAAGCTTACAAAGCCCCTATCACTCTCCAGCAATCTCAGTAAGGGGCGGTACATTGTTTTCATACCCGGTGTACCCTGCATTCTGATTGATTCTGCCTTGGGTGTTGGAATCAATCGCATTCGCCGGGACAACACATGATACGGACTCATGGTGTACGACTGCCCGTACCGGGTTTGTACTCCCTGATTGTAGAACTCGGTGTATTCCATAATCCTGTCGTAATAGAAATTGTCTTCGGAGAAGTTCTCCGTACTATAAGACTTTCCATTGTAAGCGGGTTTACCGGTTTCTGCATAGAGATGAGCGATACGCGTCAGTTCGGTATTCCGGGGCTCTTCGTAATAGAGTTCCCTGGCCCGTTCGTTTAAAATGGTATCCATCGTTAGCTCATGGGGTTCATAGGAGGTCGCACCAGCACGGTTTCGTACTGCATTCACATCCGCAACAGCACTTGCCGGATCCCCTGCCCAATAATAAGCTTCCGCCCGTAACAGAAGGTTTTCAGCCAACCGAAGCACACACCAACCACATTGCCCGTCCCGTGGCTGAGAGCGCTGCGGGTCGGGCATGCAGAGGTTGTAATGGAGCCAGTGGTACCTGTTATGGATCTGATCCGACGAGACGACGCCTCAATCTTCACTACGGAACGGAAGGGGTTTACCGGCATAGGGATCAATCTCGTGTAAATGGGGATTGGTTTACACCAGACACTTCATCCTCGTCCAGCTGGCCGGTCCGTGGCACAGATCGTTTGGGTTAGCTCTACCAGGCGTACCCCTCCTTTCTCAAAGGAATCCCTCCCTCTGTCAGTCAGCATGCTACTCCTGCTTCTGCCCCAAAGAGAACCAGTTCCCTGAGTCATCTTTAAAAAGAGCTTCGGTACCATAAAACTCTTCGGTAGGAGGTTTTTTAAATTCAACGCCTTTTGCCTTCAGCTCTTCGTAAGTTGCATAGATATCCTGACATTCAAAGACGCCAAACCCGAATGTTCCTTTCTTGATGAGTTCCCGCATCTGTTTGGCAGACTCCTCATCGAACATCATCCCCTCTTTGACCTCCATCAGGGTGATTTCAAAGTCGGGCTGCTCTGGGGGTGTTACCGTTAACCAGCGCATGTTTTCTCCCATGCTTGTATCTGTGTGAACGTTGAATCCGAGCTTATTCACATAGAATTCGTAGGCTCGTTGCTGATCTAATACATAGAGGCTGACGTGTGACATTTTAGTAATCATTCTGATCGTATTTTAGTGAGAATTAACTCTCTTAAAATGGGAATGGTTTGGCTCTCGTGCTTCTTCAAAATTGCTATTCAGACGTTTGTTCGTCTATCTGCATAGCATCCCGGTATAAATTTTAAAGGGGAGTGTGTCAGTCCGTTGTTCCGTTTTTGCTGCTCTCTTGCGTAGTCTGATGGGGTCGTCCCTGTAAGCTGCTTAAACCGCCCGCTGAAGGAGCCTAAACTGATAAAACCAACACCGAGGCAGCTCTCTGTAACACTGCGGCCCTTTCGGAGCATCTCCATCGCTTTTTCGATACGGACGCTCACAAGATATTGATGGGGCGTCTTGCCATATATTTTTTTGAATAACCGGATGAAATGAAACTTGGAAAAGAAAGCTTTGTCTGCAATCTCGCCGATATCGATCTGATCTGCATAGTTTATATCAATAAACAGCTTCGCCATGACAATGCGTCGGTAAAGGTAGGCTTTTGGATAGCTCACAGTGAGTAACAGGTTCGTTTTCGGTTTGATTGCCGCAACAGACTCCAGGATGGTCCGTCCGGCGATGGTATCAAGCGGTGTGATTACGGTGCCTTGGCCCACTCCCCGCCGCGTCTATATCAGGCTGAGCAGTGAGAGAACACTCTTTTGCGACATATTCATCATGCAGCATGATCCTCTTGCGGGGCGGTGCGGCTTCGATACATTCAGCACTCTGTACGATCGATTCTATCTTGAATATGTTTAAACTCAGAATATTTTACAAAACGGATCAGAAATGAATCCGATAACCTGGCGGAGTGGACGGAGCCGCGGATCTTATTGTCATCTATCATCCTGAACGTTGTTCTTGCCTTTCAGGCACAGTCGAAGGGTCTCCGGATGTTGGGTATGCACCATTTATTACCGGTTTTTCCACTACGTGGAATTCTTTCACGGCAGTCCGTTGGCGAGAAGATTCGTCACCCGAAAAAGCATCAGGTCTAGTATGGCAGATATGGATGGCTCAGAACCCGGTGTACTACTCTCCGTCCTCTGATCGAAGGAAGGCTGTGACAGGTACAGCATTCCTTTTTCAAACAGGACATCGTCCAGATGGGTAAGCCGGCATTTATGAGTTGCCACCCTCAAATTTTCTCTAACTTACCTTTTATTGGCTGATTTTTATTGCCTTCCTGTTCGGGTTTTAACTACAATAAATCAATGGCGGAACACTAACGATGCGTTTCACAACACGGGGTGCTTTATACTTACTTCTGATTCTATTTCCTGTGCAATTATATGGACTGGTTCAGTCGGAGAACGACGTAGAGATTGCCAGTGATCTCTCCCGGTATTCTACGGTGGTGAGATCAGAAAACTTTCTGCAGGCCAACGTTGTGCACTCCTCTACAATCACGGTCACAGCGAATCTTGGCATCAATCTACCCATAGAGGGGCTATCTGTTACCCTGGAGTCAACATCTCCTAATGTAGAAATCAACCCTTCATTGGGGTTAACGAATTCAGAAGGTCAGGTGGAATTTGAAGTTACCAGTTTAATTCCGGGAACCTATGTTTTAACGGCAAAAGCAGGAATTCAAACATTGGGTAATCCGGTTGGCATTGAGTTTTTGGATATATCGCAAATTCATTCGCACGTAAACGTATCAAAACGGGAGGTTCGGGCAGATGGTCAGGATTATGCAGAAATGGAAGTTACCCTGCGTGATCGTCTTGAACGCCCTTATACTCATGTTCATGTCAGGCTTGTACCCGAAACAGGCAGCCCGATTATTGAGGCAATCCGTGAAAGAACTGATTCTGATGGCAAGGCTCTATTCCGCATACGCAGTGAATTTGGTCAGTCAGTAAGATTTCAAATTGAATCAAACGAAACTACTTTAAACAATCCTCAAACAATCAACTTTGTGGCCGTACCACCCGGGGTGCCTGAAGCCCAGTCCCCGAGCTGGGTAGGTGAAAGATCGTTTACTGCAAATTGGAATCCGGTTGTAGGCGCCGATTATTATGAAGTGGAAGTAAGTACTGATGAAAATTTTAATTTTCGCCATCCCGATTACAATATACATAGAGTAAATCAGTACACCGCTTTGACAGTTCAGTACCTGACGCCAGGGACTGTCTATTTCTACAGAGTACGTGCCGTTTCAGGCTCTTTCCCCAGTGAGTTCTCAAGAACGGTACAGGCAACTACGCTTCCATCCGTACCACAAACTGCGTCGGCTACTCAAATTGGGATTAATGAATTTACTGCTAACTGGAACCCGGGGTCAGGAACCAATCTGGAATATCAGCTTGATGTAGCGACAGATCCTCATTTCAGGAATTTTGTGGATTGTAAGCTCCTACTTTGACACTCAATCGCAGACCCCACTTAGGCCGGATTCAGTTATATCCTGAGCCCTTTTTTTCAATCAGTTTTATGAGGGATTGCAATCTATTTAGGAACTCTCACAAAGAATTTACTCTTCAGGCTCTTCTCGGAAATGTATTCCTGAAGTGATGCACCCGCTTCAATCGGCAGATCTGATTCTATGATGATTTTAATTCCTTCTTCTATGAGCTCTTGATGTGCTTTGCTGCGCTATTCTGCGGTTTAAAAATGATCATAGGACAAATCGGTACATGTAATACTCCTCAGATCTACTACCATTGGTTAAGTTTGTGTATTCGTTTAAAAAATCAAACCAATGAATCGAAGTCAAGGTAAACTCCCTGTTACGTCTTAGGATGCAGTAGACATTGAAGCCTTGAAACATAAAAAAGACTGGCAAAAGGCAGATGATCTGCCTTGCCAGATTGAACGGGTTCGAGCAGTTCTCGTCTAATTCCAATTGGAAATAAATCTGGCTCAACGGGCTTATTCGTTTATGAGTGAGCGATATCCAGCTACTTCAAAATTGCTAATCAGACGTTCGTTCGTTTATCTGCATAGCATCCCGGTATAAATTTTAACGGGGAATGTGTCAGTCCGTCGTTCCGTTTCTGCTGTTCTTTTGCATAGTCTGAAGGGGTCGTCCCTGTAAGCTGATTAAACCGCCCGCTGAAGGAGCCTAAACTGATAAAACCAACATCGAGACAGCTCTCTGTAACACTGCGGCCCTTTCGGAGCATTTCCATCGCTTTTTCGATACGGACGCTCACAAGATATTGATGGGGCCCTTGTCACCCTACGCAACTATTTAGTGTTTATAGCGTTTATTTATTATCTTAATTACAACACAAAAATAATAGGAAAACATAATGGTTCAACGCATAGATGCATCTCAGTTAGAAAGATCAGAAATGGATGCCCTTTTTGAACTCGTACGCAGTCAAAAAAAACCGGCATTGGTGGATACGGATGGCAATAGAACAGAGATTCCCGAAGCAATATATCGCATGCTGGTTCACGTACTTGAACAGATGAAGCAGGGTCGATCAATCACAATGATGCCGGAAGACAAAGCTTTTACAACCCAGGCGGCGGCCAACTTTTTAGGCGTTTCAAGACAACATCTGGTAAATATGCTGGAAGATGGCAAGATTCCCTATCATAAAGTAGGTAGTCACAGAAGAGTTTACTTTAGGGATTTAAAAAGATACACAGACCAGAGAGATATTAACCGAAGGGATGCATTGGACAATCTCTTTGATGAGGTAGAAAAAGCAGGCAAATACGACAGCAGTTACACAGGCGATGAACACTGATTATAAGATTCTTTTAGACGCAAATGTCATTGCAAACTTCGCTGTTTGTGACCTCTTCTTAAGACTTTCTGAAAAGCCTCGTTTGATTATACCAAAATGGTCAGATAAAATACTTAACGAAGTTTACTCCACACATACCCTGCACTTGGGCTGGAACAGGCCTTTAGCTGATTCCTTTCAACGTGTAGTAAGACAAGAATTTCCGGATGCCATCATTACGGGTTATTAGGAACTTATTCCGCACATGGCAAACGATACAAAAGACCGGCATGTGCTGGCAGCTGCTGTTCACGAGAAACTTAATCTCATTATCACTTTCAACCTCAGGGATTTCAAAGCGAAAGATTTGAAAAAATGGATGCCAGAAGGTGCTCTTTTCAGAATTATGCATCATTCCTCAAAATCTAATATTTGTCTTCAGATTATTGACTATTGCTGTTGGGCCATTTTCCGAAAATGGGAACGAGATGACAGTGAATCTTATGAACTAATTTAAGAAGGCTTACAAAGTGAATTTGACATATTTAAGACAGGGAAAAAATATTATAACTAAAAAAATGACCTCTCCAACTATCCCGAAAGAAGAACCCCTTGGGTTCTTATCGATGGAGAGGTACCTTTTTAATACCTGTGTTTAAAGTCAAAATAAACAAGATTACCCCAAACTTTCTATTGCTTTCAAAAATTCAATCGGACTGTAGACAGGAAGCTTGCTTTGTTGAAAATCTTTTTGATTTCTGGTAAGAATCGCCGCGACATTCGCGTGAACAGCGGAATGGTATATAACAGCATCCTCGTAATCTTTAAAATTGTCAGCTAATGCATCTTCTAATACAATGCTATTAATCGTTGAAATGTGGAATATTTTAAATAAACTGCGGAGATGTTCTTCTGCTTTCTGTCTGGTCAGAGCTTTAGCCAAGAGATAATGAATGGTAGTTACAGTAGTTCCACAAATCCAGCCATCAATTTTATTTAGCTCTGCGTATCCTAAAACTTGCGATGAAGCTTTAAAGAAGGGTTCCCGTTCTAACAGAACATCTAAAATGACATTGGTGTCGAAAAGGATTTTCATTTGAAGTGTTTCTCTTCTAAATAGGATTTGTAGTCACTTTCTTCGGCATCTCTGTTTTTTAAAACTCCAGTTAAAGAAGCTGTAACAGGAGGAAGTTTTTGATCGGATGGGGATTGTTCTTCATCTATAAGAGCAAAATAATCGGCAACCATTTGGGAAACAGATGTACCCTTTTGTTTGGCCCGCTTCTTGGCTCGTTCAATCAATGCGGTATCTAATCGAAGTGTTAATTTATTCTTCATAGCAAGACGTATATATTAATTTTCAATATACGTCTTGCCATGAAGGAAAACAAGAAATGAGACAGGTGAAGGGTTTTCCTTTTACAGGGTTCCCCTCGTTATGGCCCTTCCCTGTGTGAGGAGATTCTTCGCTGCGCTCAGAATGGCAGGTCTTGATTTGCACAACAACCTCTTGATTTTCATCAGGCATAATGCGCGGGGTTCAGAATGACAGGCTTCGGTAAGGCCCCCTGCCGCCCTGAACGAAGAGAAAGGCTATCACTCTGTCCCATTCTCCTCCTCTGCAATCCTGTGCGAAGCGAAGGAAGGCAGTGACAGGTTCAGCGTTCCTTTTTCAAACAGCACATCGTCCAGATGGCCCATTTTCTGACGATCCGTGGTGATCAGATGCATATGCAGATAGGTATCGTGATGGGTAAAAATCCGCTGATGTTCCGTTGAAAAAAATCCAACAATCTCAAACTCCTCATTGTACAGCGGGTAATCCGTCTGACCCTGGTGGGCTTCGGCAGGCGAGCGAACCTCTGTACCTTCCGGCAGATTCACAATATGAATCAGCGCCTCCTCTGCCACTCCTGATAATTTAAACATAAAAGGGCGCGGTGACGTTTTTGTCGCACTATCAAGATACTCTTCCAGCTGCTGAATCGTCTGAATACTGTCTGGAAGCGACTGCTCTGACCATTCGGAAATAGTTGCATATCCAAAAAACGGGGCCTTGATACGATACGTCTCCTCCACTTTCATCGTGGTATCCGACGTGACCGTTGATTTATACGCTCTGCCATCCAAAATCATAATCTCCCCCCTCAGATATTCGACCGGACCGAGACCGTATAAATTTTCTTTATCAGAGATCGTCTGAAGATCGATCTTTCCGCCGAGCTCACCGTCCCACATTACACTTCTCATTTCACCAACGATGGTTACATCGCTGGATGTTTGCGGTTTATCATTACTGCAATTGGTTAGAGTGAGGACAAAGAGTCCGAAAAGGATCGTTCTTAATTTCATTACGTTGTCTATGGTTTCAGTAGTGCTCTTTTATGATGCGATGCACGAGGAATCTAACACACGAGGAATCTAACAACTGCACTCGCGGATGTGAATACTGGACAATTTACAAAAATCTCTTCTAAAAGGCTTCCTCTACTGCGTCGAAAAGAGTTGGATAACGAACATCCGTGAGATTTATATTCCCCTCATCTTACTTTATCTTTTTCAGCTTTTGAATAACAGTTTCTGGATGATGCCTCCCCTCAAGTACATCATCCACTTACATCTATTTACTATCAATAGAGTAGTATATCACATAGGGAAATCTTATGGAAAGCATACAGTCATACCTGTCGGATCACAAAGGGGAGGCTTTGAGAAAACGTTCGTTTGTCCGCTTTCTGCCTAAACGTTCGAACTACCGGGTGCCTGATCCGAGAATCCTCAGTTGCCCCCATCATATATTCTTTCTAACTTAATCTCTTATTGGCTGTTTTTTTTTGCCTTCCTGTTCGGGTTTTAACTACAATAAATCAATGGCGGAACACTAACGATGCGTTTCACAACACGGGGTGCTTTATACTTACTTCTGATTCTATTTCCTGTGCAATTATATGGACTGGTTCAGTCGGAGAACGACGTAGAGATTGCCAGTGATCTCTCCCGGTATTCTACGGTGGTGAGATCAGAAAACTTTCTGCAGGCCAACGTTGTGCACTCCTCTACAATCACGGTCACAGCGAATCTTGGCATCAATCTACCCATAGAGGGGCTATCTGTTACCCTGGAGTCAACATCTCCTAATGTAGAAATCAACCCTTCATTGGGGTTAACGAATTCAGAAGGTCAGGTGGAATTTGAAGTTACCAGTTTAATTCCGGGAACCTATGTTTTAACGGCAAAAGCAGGAATCCAAACATTGGGTAATCCGGTTGGCATTGAATTTTTGGATATATCGCATAGCTACTCTTACTTCACATTATCAAAGGCCGAGGTTCAGTCAGACGGCCTGGACTTTGCAGAAGTTGAGGTAACCTTACGTGATCGTCTACTTCGTCCCTATTCCAATATTAACGTTCAATTAGTTGCCGAAGGTGGAAACCCCGTAATCGATGTCATTCGGGAGACAACTGATTCTGATGGCAAGGCTTTGTTTCGTGTTAGAAATTCTTACTCACAATACGTTACACTTCGGGTACGTGTGTTCGGAACATTATTAAGTGGAGGCCAAACAATTAACTTTGTGGGTGTACCACCCGGGGTGCCTGAGGCCCAATCCCCAAGCTCGGTAAGTGAAAGATCGTTTACTGCAAATTGGAATCCAGTTGTAGGCGCCGATTATTATGAAGTGGAAGTAAGTACCGATGACAGGTTTAAGTCATACCATTCCGATTACAAGATACATAGAGTAAATCACTACTCCAGTTTGACAGTTCAGTACCTGACGCCAGGGACTGTTTACTTCTATAGAGTGCGTGCCGTTTCAGGCTCTTCCCCCAGTAAGTTTTCAAGAACGGTACAGGCAACTACACTTCCATCCGTACCCCAAACTGCGTCGGCTACTCAAATTGGGATTAATGAATTTACTGCTAACTGGAACCCGGGGTCAGGAACCAATCTGGAATATCAGCTTGATGTAGCGACAGATCCTCATTTCAGGAATTTTGTGGATGGATATCAATATCGGGATGTCGGAAATACCCTCTCATACAGGGTCACAGGGCTTAAGCCTGCAACCACCTATTATTACCGCGTCCGGGCTATTGCGGGGACAAGAAACAGCCGGTTTTCCAGCGGCAGATCGACACGTACACTGGGCATCAGCTCCGAATTATCTTCAGTACAGGCGGACGAGAGCAAGGTCCTTGCCAATGGGAATCAAACGGCACTTATTACGGTTCAGGTGGTAAGTGAGAAGAATACATCTGCAAGCGGAGTCGAAGTAAGCCTGGTACCGGATGTGGAATGGGTGAACATAAAGAGCATTCAGCCAATTACTGACGATGAGGGGAAAGCCTACTTTGAGGTTTCCAGCGAAGTCGAAAGAAACGTTCTTTTTGAGGGCTTTGTTCTCGGACGTTCTGTTGGCAGCACAGTCGTAGAGTTTTTGAATTCAGAGGGCAAACTGATCATGGGAGACAATTTTCCCAACCCGTTTATAGACCAGACCACCATACCCCTCGTTGTCCCCATCCCAAGACCTATTGAAATCCGGCTCTATGATTCAGTTGGCCGCTACGTTCAGACCGTGATATCACAACAATTTGATGCAGGTTATCAGGAGGTTCCGTTTGACGCCACAAATCTGGCTATTGGTTTCTACTTTTACAGATTAATTACTGCTGATGATGTGATCACCAAGACGATGATCAAGGTTCAATAAGCGATGATAGTAAGACGATAATCCAGATGAAGTCACCAGTGGCCAGTGGTATAGGCTGACTCATGTTGGCAGTGTCATCTCTCTCTTCGCTATATATGGCATAGACTGAATCATGATGGGGCCGTCTTCTCCCTCTTCACCTTTATAGGTACAAAAAAAGGGGCGGTGTATTCACTCTCTTCCCACTATAGGCACAAAAAAGAGAACGATGTGTTTTCTCTCCATCCTTTATAGACACAAAAAAAGGATGGTCGTTTCGGGTGCAGTATCAGTGTTTAATCGCCCCGCTGAACGCAGTTCCGATCCCTGCTAACAGGGAATCGGGACATGACAAATGGTGCTTTGATATATCGTCCTCATGAACGCAGTTCCGATCCCTGCTAACAGGGAATCGGGATCCGACAAATAGTTCTTTGTTATATCGTCCTCATGAAAGCAGTTCCGATCCCTGCTAACAGGGAATCGGGACATGACAAATGGTGCTTTGATATATCGTCCTCATGAAAGCAGTTTCGATCCCTGCTAACAGGGAATCAGGATCCGACAAATAGTTCTTTGTTATATCGTCCTCATGAAAGCAGTTCCGATCCCTGCTAACAGGGAATCGGGATCCGACAAATAGTGCTTTGTTATATCGTCCTCATGAAAGCAGTTTCGATCCCTGCTAACAGGGAATCAGAACCCGACAAATACAGTTTTTATTTAGGGTTAGAACGTGAAACCAATACTTAAGCTGATTGCTCCAGAATTAAAAGTGGCCTCATATGAGTCTATATAATTATCTGGATAAAAATGGTAGAGCTTACTTTTTAATCTCTGTGATTCATAGGATAAACCTACATTCATTCTTGCACTGTTTGAAATCGGGAAATCGACACCCATAGTCGGTGCAATGAATGCACCTGCTCCTTTAAAGTTATTCGAGGCATTCAATGAATAGCCGGTTGACAGTCCCAGAAACGGCGACATCTGACTCTGTATAAAATTGACTCTAAAATTGAGAAACAGAGGTACCAGAGCGTCTTCTATCTCATGATAATATCTCCAGCCGGTCCCCATTCCCAGAAAGATATAGGGGTTAATTCTATAGCCGTTGATAATATCCATCTTAATTCGATCCAAACCCCAATCGCCGGTCCCTATCTGATACCCTAATTCTACGGACACCTCATATCCCGATTCAAAATCAACATCCCTCCTTGCCGTATCTCTATCTCTACTCCTCCCCTGAATCGGTTCTCTGGTGATTCTCTCGATTTCATCCATCCGATAGACGAAGATGCTGCCATTTGAAATTTCAATCCTGATGCTTTCATTGGGTATCTGCTCGGTAATGATCCCCCGGATAATACTTCCATTTTTCAGATATACAACATCTTCGTAATTGCTTTGAGCAAATGCAGTTGATGCACCCAGCATCAGAATGAGTAAGAAAAAGTACTTTTTCATAGGTTTCAATTTTCTAATAGTTTACAAACATTTTCTTTTTGTACACTCTGCAACCTCTCAGTAGTGCCTCTTTAATGAAGATGCGCAAGTACTATAGTTATCTTAAGGTAGCATCGAAAGTAAGACTACATCACATTCTGGATGAGATCTGAATTATAGAGACTGATGTCTGTCAAAAAGAAGAAAGCAAACAAATCCTGGAAAAAATCCTGCCCACACTTTGGATCTTATCACAATAGGTAATCTGATCATTATATGAGTTTCGATTACAAACAACACTCGGTTGAGAGATTAAACCTGCCCATCCTGAGTAATTGTCAGATTGCTCACTATACCCGCCTGCTAATCGTTTCTTATCAGCCCTTTTATGAATGACACACCCGAAAATCGCGTTCTCAATACCCCCGAAATTCGCACTTAATTAACTATATGCTTAACACATATTTGGACACAAGATTAGAAATTAAATAATCATTTCAAAGAGAAATAATGGGCAGTGGCGAACTCCGTGCCGTGCCTCCTGCCAGCCTGAGCGCGGCGAAGTATTCCGTTGTTCTGGCTCTTCCCTGTGCCAGGAGATTCTTCACACCACAACAGCGCTGGTTCAGAATGGCACCCCTCGGTGGGCTCCCCTATCACAACGCCCCTGTCAGCCTGTGTGGAGCGAAGGGGTAGCAACCGGCGGTCTTGGTAAGGATGCTACTTTTTTTTAGTAAAGAGTTAATTTCACTGATTTCATGCGTAATCATTTCGTATCTCTGACATCACTTGTATTAATTCTGGTACATGCTCTTCGCATACAGTAAATACAGTTTCAGCATCAATATCAAAATAATGATGGGTTATGATATCACGCATCCCCATTACTTTTTTCCATTCGATTGCAGAATATTTTATCAAAAGCTCTTTCTGGGTGATTTTATCGATCTGCTTCACCGCTTCCCCAACATTGATTAGCTGCATGCAGATGCTGTCCAGTTTTTCAATTCCTTCATCACTATCCAGAAAATCATCAGCTGAATCGATAACCGTGAAACGTTTTAGAATCTGTTTAAGCGCCCATAAAATATTGTCAATGATTTGCGCAACAATCTCTTGATTATCATCAGGCATAATGCGCGTCCCTGTCGATTCTCTTTTTCAGCACCTTATTCATTCTGTCTCGGTAGCGGACAATATCCACCTTTACATTGAGCTGTTCTTCAATGGTTTGTTTGATTCCAATGAGCGTTAACAGATCCGGTTTATCAAGTTCTACCACGATATCAACATCGCTTTGATGATGCTCCTGACCTCTTGCATAGCTACCAAATAGTCCAATTTTACGAACCCCAAACTCTCTTTCAAACTCTGGTTTGCGATCCTTCAGGTATTGTAGAATATCTTCCCGTTTCATCGATTCATTATTTTATGCGCATCGTTCATACATTAATTTAACGAAATTTCTCACAATAAAGTTGTCAGAAAACCAATACCATACGTCTGTTTGAGGCTTGTCACCCTGAACGCAGCGAAGGGGGATTTGTTAAGCGCCCTCGGTCACCTTGAGCGCAGCGAAGGGTTTCTTATGCTAAAACTTCTCTCAACCTTTTTTTATCAGACCAGTAATAGATTTCCACATTCTCAACCTGCAGCGCTTCCAATAAATCCGGTTTAGGTTCATACTCAACATCATTGAGTACTAAAGCAGCATCGAATGATTTAGATATATTTCTCTCTCTCATCTTCTTTACATTTTGCCAAGAATAAACAAATGAAGAGATAGTATTTTTTTGAAGAGAATTGGCTGCTTTTAATATATATTCTTTGTCACGTTTCGGTATCTGAAAATCAAAATGATAATCTAACCCGTTATACCCAGCGAATTTCACATCTTTTGTATAGAGTATATTTTCTTCATTCAAATAAGACTCCACATCTTCTTTAAACAAAGATTTAACAGTATGCTCAGCTAGCTGCCCTAATTCATGAACTTCAAGCAAGGCTTGTAGTAAGTAATGCTTCTTTTGTATGAAATTATTGCTGGTTGCCTCAACCGTCAGCTCTTCGGTATCAAGGTTTATACCGTAGTTATTAATGATCCCCTGCAGAATGCGCTTTCTTTTTTTTGAACGACTAATACTTACTCCAACTTCCTCCAATAACTTTAAAGAATCACCTCCATCCGTTAATATCCAGTTTCCTTTTTCCTTTCTGCAATAAATTTCAATCCCATCATTAAAAATTCCGGTATAAGGAGTACTAATTGCAGTCCAGCCCGTCTCTTCCTCTTCTATTAGATGAGTTTGTGACCTCAGCCATCTATAGTAATCATCTATAAGTATTTTGAGCTCTGTATTCATGGCATTTAATTAAAATTAAATCTGTCAACTGTTGTGATCCGGGCTTGAACATTTATAGTGTCCGCAAAACTTTTTACAGCATTAAATTTTTCAGTATGGTCCTTAATATCTATCTGTACAACTGTAATACCATCCCTTTCATTGTTAGAAAACTTAGAGAAGTCTTTTAATGGTATAGCCCAGTCTAAATATTCGCCTTCAACATAAACATGAACATGACTTTCTCTTGCAGGAATAGTGAGACCGGCATAATTATGTAGTATTTCAGGGACCTCTGATGTTATGGTTTCAGGGTTTCTGTGCCATGGGCCATTATAATCAACTCGAATTAATCCAATATTTGTACCATCTCTATGATGACAAGAGAGTTTCAACGCTATCTGTTTATGCTGAGATAGGTTAACCTTAAATTTTACTGAGTCATCATTGGCAGATTTCAAAGAGTATTGTAAGCTTCCCCATTTTTCGGACCACTTAAAAGTAGAGAGTTTCGGTTAATTTACACATTCGATGGGTGTTTTGTAACCCCATGATTTGTGTGGTCGTTTGTGGTTATAATCGTGTTTCCATTGTTGGGTTTTTTCTCGCACTTCATCAAGGGTTTTAAAGATGTAAGCATTTAACAGTTCCGATCTAATGCTTCCGTTTAGTCGTTC
>Ga0209487_1000490_pt1 | contig 35782 bp, 30 predicted proteins | sample Poulit2012_FD_187524 | JGI IMG/M metagenome (GOLD analysis project Ga0209487, IMG submission 187524) | Agricultural soil microbial communities from Georgia to study Nitrogen management - Poultry litter 2012 (SPAdes) (version 2) | ecosystem: Environmental > Terrestrial > Soil > Agricultural land...
AATTTGGTCACTTGGGGCACTCCCTAGTCGCCTCCGCTCTTTGACAACTCCCAAGTGATGATGCCATGCTGGGCGCACTAAAAATCCCCATGGCATAATACTTTCGCCATAGGGATCAGGATGCGTTCTACTAAGAATTATTCAAATTTCTCTTTTATTTTTTCTCGCACTTTTTCTTCTACTTTTTCAACACGGTCCGCTTTTAATTTACGCCGTGGTTTGGGATGAAACCATTCAATCTGTTCATTACGAAACGTTCCCTTAAATTCCTCACCATTTATTTTCAACTTAAATACATGAATCTGTCGGCTTTCACAGCTGGGCATCGGCTCTATTTCAATGTGTTCTGTTTCATCCCTCACTCCATGTGCACCTAATAATTCAAATACTTCTGCTTCAACTGCTCTTAATTCGCTCTCGCTAACCACTTGCTTCGGATGCGGATTTAACCATTGTATTTCACCATCTTGATAATCACCTTTATATTTACGACCATCTATGACCAGCTTAAACTGATGTCGTTCATGCTGTCTGTATTCAAATACCGGTTCTACTTCAAATTCATCGACCATCAGAAATACCTCCTTGAATATTGCTTTTGTGATTGTCCAAATAACCGAATTCCTATAATCTATTTATAGTCTATCGACTCCGGTCCTCTACTTATCGTTTGGATCAAGCACTTTAATGATGATATACCCTTTCACATAAAAAATATACCTTTTTGCCAAAAATAAAAGGTACTATTTTATATCTGCAAAGTTAATGATACGGTCGGATACGCTTTGTAATAACTGTTGATCGTGGCTAATCACGAGCACACCAATATCCCGTTCCTTTGCTAAGGTGAGCACGAGATGCCAAATTTCCGCCTGGGTAACAGCATCAAGCATCGTTGTGATTTCATCGGCAATCAAATATTTCACATCTCCTGCAAGCGCTCGTGCTAGAGAGAAACGCTGTAATTCACCACCGGATAACTCTCTTGGTAAACGCGACAGCCACTCTTCTTTAATACCGAAGGCTTTCATGAACTCTACATTCAGATTGCTTTCTTCTTGTAACATTCGCCGCATTTTCCATCTTGGATTAATTGCCATTTCCGGATGCTGCCAAACGACTTGAACAGCTGAAGGCGAAATAGATCGACCATCTATCAATACCTTTCCCTCCACTGGTTCTTTGTATCCACCAATAATTTTCCCCATCGTTGACTTACCCGATCCACTAGCGCCAAAAACCCCAACAATTTCACCAGGCTTGATCGATAGATGCATGTTTTTAAATAGCCATGGAGCCCCTGGATAATGATAACTAATTCCTTTAATCTCCAGCATGCTCGCCTCACTTTCCACTGTCAATACTGGATTTATGGGAACTTGTTTCCCCTCAGAAACAGGAGCTTCTGACTTCGCAAAAGATGAAAATCCATTTTGTGGCAAAGCATTCCATAATGCTTTTGTATAGGGATGTCGCAGATTTTCGCCTTTACCCGAAAAATCCTTCGCTTGAGCAAATTCTACTGTTTCACCCTCGTAAATAACGACAATTGTATCTGCTACTTGTAATGCCACATCAATATCATGCGTGATAAACATGATCCCTTTCCCATCCACTGCCAATTGTTTCATATGTTTAACCGTATCGTTAAGCGCCTTTGGGTCCAGACCTGGTGTTGGTTCATCCGCGATCACTAAATTTGCGCCACTAACCATCGCAGTTGCAGCGAGCACTCTTCTGCTCATACCGCCAGACAGTTCAAAGGGATACAGATCACCCGTGCCATCAGCTAAACCTACTTTTTTAAAAATAGTCTGCTGAATCGCTTGCTTGTCCTTGTTTTTAATCACTGCTTGAACTTGTTTAGCTGTTTTCATTAAAGGATCAAGGGCATTTACAGATTGTGGGATTAGCGAAATTTCATTGCCACGTAAAGCTATTTGTCTTTTCCTAGAAAGCGCTTCTCCCTTGTAATTTAAGGTACCGTTTGTAACCGCATTGTCTGGTAGTACACCTAAAATCGCATTGGCCAATAAGCTTTTCCCAGATCCGCTTGCCCCTACTACGGCAACAATTTCTCCTTGATAGATGGTGACGTCTAGTTTATGGATAACTTCCAGCTCTGTTTCAGGTAAGACATTACCAGATTCTTCGAATGTTAAGGAGAAATCCCTCACTTCTAGCAATGGCACCTGATCGGTTTGTTTCCTCTTATCTGTGCGCATGACGTTTCCTCCTTATCCCCTTTGTCCATGTAATGGATCGATAAGCCGCTGTCCGCTTCGGCTGAGTGCATCAAAAAGCCCAACCATAACGAGTAAAGATACTCCCGGGAAAAAAGAGAGCCACCATAGGCCTGTTGATAAATAACGTGTTGATTCTGATAATATGATTCCGATTGCCGGCGTTTCCGTCGATAATCCGAAGCCTAGAAAGGTAATGGAGGCTTCATGTAAAATCGCATGCGGAAACAGCAAAATAAACCCGACGATTAGCTGCGGGAATATGTGGGGCAAAAAGTGATGGCGGGCAATCCAAAGCCGGGATTTTCCTAAACGTCGCGAAACACCTACATAGTCCGCCGTTTTGATTTGCAGTACTTCCGCTCTTAATAAACGGGTTAAGCTTGGCCAGTGGGTTAAAGCAAGTCCGATAACAACCCCTTTAAATCCACCGCCAATAGCGAACGAAATTAATAGTAACGTAACAAGATGTGGGACACTTAAAAATAAATCAATCAACCAGGTAACGAGATAATCTGTTGTTTTATTCCAGGTAGAAAACAGGCTTAGTAGTAATGCGATCATCGTGCTTAATAGTGCCGCAATTATACCAACTCCGAAACTAAAAGTTAATCCTTTTAGCGTACGCATGAGCATGTCTCTTCCTAACCAATCTGTGCCAAATAAATGTGCAAAAGATGGTGACTGGTTTTTACTTTCCAGATTGACCGTTATATTTCCAGCGTCAATAAATAAACCACTACCAATCATGACAAGGAGGACAAGGGCCGCGCTGATCGTTACCCGCTTCCGTACATTGAAATCCATTATTAACTGTTTCCCTTTGACCGCGCGATCAAGCATTACGTTCCACTTCTCCTTCTCATCCGAGGATCAATTATCATATATAAAAAGTCTGCTAAAAAATTGCCGATAAATACGAAGAGTGCACTACATAGAACAATCCCTAATAATAGCGGGACATCACTACCTAGACCGGCTTGAACAATCGCTTGACCAAGTCCCGGGTATGAAAACACTTGTTCCGCTAACACCGCGCCTCCAAATAGTTCTCCGAACGAGGCGAAGTGTAAGGATATCGCTGGCAAGGATATGTTCCGTAAACCATGACGCCAAACCAAGGTTATTCCCCGTTCCCCTTTGGCCTTGGCAAACCGGATGTATTCACTTTCAAGCACTTCCACCAGTTTTTGCCTCGTATGCAAGGCTACGTTTGCCACTCCTAAAATACTCAATGTTAATGCAGGTAAAACCAGATGCCGTAAACGCTCTGTCAGTGAGACATCTGCTGAGAGTACTCCTGCCGGCGAGCTCAAACCAATCGGAAACCAGCCAAGCCAAACCGAAAAGAACATTAATAATAAGAGCCCCAACCAAAAAGCTGGAGTCGAAGCAAGTGTAAAGCAAAACCCTTTAATTAGACGATCCACCCATGTTCCGTTCTTCATACCCGCAATAATTCCTAATATGAAACCAACAACACCGGAGATAACCCAGGCGACAACGAGCAATGCCAATGAGGCTAAAAACCGCTCTCCTATTACATCAACAACCTTACTGCGATATAATAAGGAAGTTCCTAAATCTCCTTGTAATATAGATTTTCCCCAACTCATAAATTGCTGGACTTTTGATTCATTTAATCCCCAATATTCCGCGATGTTTTCACGTTGATCCGGACTTACCCTTGTCATATCCGCACCGATATAGGATTGGACTGGATCTATCGGTGAAAGGCTTACAAGGATAAAGGATAGAATGCTAATGGCAATTAATAACGATGCTAATCTAAGAAGGGTCTTCAACATATATATAGCCATTTTTTTAAAACGCATGCTATCCCTCTTTCTATTCTTGCTTTATTCTAAGACATTGAATGAATTTCATAATTGCCAAAATCAGCAACATCGTGGCACTAAATCGGTATTATGAAATTCATTAACTTTGACAAGTAAATAGTCAACTAACAGACTTAATCGAGGGGTAGCCTGATTGATCTATATGTTGCAATTATACATAGGATTAGCCTGAGGTACATATGCCTCACATGCTATTCCTTCCAATGCCACTCACTGATAAAATCGGTGACAGGCCAGCCATGACCATGTGGTTGTATTTTTTGATCGCCAATCTCCAAGTTTTCATCTACTAAATAAAGATGTTTTAGATTGATCAGCCAGACCCATGGGGCATCCCCTTTGGATGAGAACCCTGTTTCGCCATCCCATTGGGCTTTCTGCCAGTATTCATTTGCCTCTTCTTGTGTAGTTGAACGCATTGCCTTTTCCATGTATTCATCGACAACCGGGTTGGAGTAATAGTTTGTATTATAGAAGCCTTCTCCCCTTGTTTTACTGCTGTAAATATTATACATTTCTAGGGGGTCATGACTTCCCCATCCCATCATAACCGGATTGGAGTACATCGTTTGCTCCAAATCATTCCAACTTTGCCCCTCGGTTTCCACGTGGATGCCCAAGTCTTTCAGTTCCTCGGCTACCGTAAGGGATAGGGATTGACGAATTTCATCTCCTGCTGGATAAAGTAAAGTGAAAGCAGCTTCCAGCCCGTCTTTTTCCCGGATACCTTGGCTATTTTTCTTCCAGCCAGCTTCATCCAACATCTTTTTTGCCTTATCCATGTCATTGTCTTTTATCTCTGTTTCTGGATTCCACCATGGCAGGTGATCTGCTACCGAATGTGCAGGCGTTCCAAATCCATCCAACACACCTTCCACCAATGCTTCACGATTTATGGCGATATCGATTGCTTTACGAATGGTTTCATCTGAAGTTACATCATTGCCAATCGGTACACCATCTTCTGTTTCTTCCCCAGCCTCTACATACGGAAAGACAATCCCACGATTATCGACGGTATCTAATTCTAGAAGCTCCATCCCCGGAACATCCTGTTTGGCGAAACTAGGTGTAATTGCTGCAATATCTACTTCCCCCGCTTTTGCCGCCGCAAATGCCGTATCTTCTTCTAGGAAAAGAAAGGTTAACTTTTCAAATTCAGATGTCTCCCCATAGTAATGCGGGTTTTGTTCAACGATTAGTTGCTGTCCTTTATCCCATTGTACCAACTGATAAGGACCAGAGCCAATCGGATTTTCATTGTATGTGTCATCATACGCATGTTCGGGAACAATCCCGGTTGTTACAAGATGCGAAATAAACGATGATTCCGGCTGCTTTAAGGTGAATACGACTGTCTTCTCATCCGTTGCTTCTACCTGATCAAGATTACTTAAATCAATCACTGAATCGCTTTCTTTCGCCGTTTCGAAGGTAAATACAACGTCTTCTGCGGTAAGCGGTTCTTCATCAGAGAACTTAATATCCTCCCGAATCTCTACCGTGTATTCCAAACCACTTTCACTTACATCATGTTCTACTGCAATGTCGTTTTCAATCTTAAACTCTTTATCATACTTTAATAACGTACTTTGAAACAAGGGGGACCCATACATCCCCCATCCTGTCGTCGGATCAAACCCTTCCTCTGTTTCGCCGCCAACAGCTAATACCAACTCATCATTCTTAGTAGCGTCCTCTTCTGTTTGCTTATCTTCTTTATCACTACCACTTGAGCAGGCACTGACGATAGCAATCAGAATGAAGCCGATTAATAAGCTCGTTTTTCTCATACGCACAACTCCCTTATTATTTCTCCATTTTTCATAAAGATAATCTAATCTAAAATGAACATATCCGACAACTTCAGCGTAGTTGCCGGATATGTTGGTTAGTATTTTCGTAAAAAGCTCGGTTTCATCTGATACCACTCATTCGTAATGATATGATGACAAACGGTAATGATTCGTTCGATAACTTGTGTATAGTTCGCCATGATCCGAATGCTAAAACCAGGAACAGTTAGTTGTGATAATCCAAAGGAAAAATCACCTGTCTCCTTCTGAATAGCTTCATATAATTGATCAAGTAATTTTTCGTCCGTCTTTTCCCCAATTACGATAAAGGAGCCTAAATGAGTATACCCTTCCATAAATCCAAGAGCTGTCATATCCTGTTCCTCAGGTTGTAACTTGATATGATCAAAGGCTACCAACTCGCCTTCCATGTAAATCTCGTTTTTGAGGCGAAGCAGATCATAACTAAACTGTTTTCCTTCTGGTGACCAACCAGGGGTCACGATATCCGAATACAGCAATGTGGCACCTTCGTCCATATGTACAACATTTTTTTGATAATACGTTGCATCTTTATAAGCTATGAGTGCATCTGGTAAATATTCTAAGTAACTATCCTTTTTTAAATAAAATGTTGTCTCCTGGTATGCATGTGAGGTTGGGGTTTTATATACTTTGGTTGACGATTGTGTTGTCAGCGTTAATCGTGCCCCCACATCAAGTGATACTGTCATGCTATACGTATCCCCATCCAAATATCCGCCACCCGGATTCAACACATAATAGCAGGGGGTATTCCCATTATTATGATAAACAGGGCGCATTACCTTGAATGCACCCTGAAAATAAACCTTTTTAGCAACGGTTCGACCTTGACGATTCTCCATATCTAGTTTGAGAACACCTGTCCATTTAGACATCTTGGCCGAGTCCTTCTAACAAGGCATGTTTTTTAACCCAGTCAATAACATCATCGAGTCCCGTATTATCCTTTAAATTCGTAAAGTAAAATGGCTTTTCACCACGGAATACTTTTGTATCAGATTCCATCACTTCAAGTCTAGCCCCAACATAGGGTGCTAAATCGGTTTTATTAATGACAAATAAATCGGACTTGATCATCCCTTGTCCGCCTTTACGAGGAATTTTCTCCCCTTGAGCCACATCAATAATGTAAATAGAGAAATCAACAAGCTCCGGACTGAAAGTGGCAGCGAGATTGTCTCCACCACTTTCTACAAAAATCAGATCAAGATCAGAATGTTTGTCTTTCAGCTCGTCGATCGCTGCAAAGTTCATCGACGCATCTTCACGAATGGCGGTGTGTGGACAGCCACCGGTTTCTACCCCAACAATTCGATCTTCAGCTAACACACCGTGCTCCACTAAATATTTAGCATCCTCTTTCGTATAAATGTCATTTGTGATGACTGCCATACTTACTTCATCGGCTAGTTCGCGGGTTATTTTTTCAACGAGCATTGTTTTACCCGCCCCTACTGGACCGCCTACACCTATTTTGATTGGTTCCATATTTAAGACACCCTTTCATAGATTTCGCATGCATCCGTTTATGAACTAAAGATCCGGATTACAACACGCTCATGTTGCATTTGTGAAAGTTCAAGACCTGGCGAAACAACGCCAAATTCTGCTTCATCTAAATGCATAATTTTATCGGTTGCTTCTTTCAACTCGTTTTGAAAAGCATAAATAATCTTCTGTCCCTCTGTTTGGCCTAGTGGAATAGCTCGAACAGCATTTTGAATAAGACTTACTACAGTGGAATACAAATAATATAAAATAGTTGTTTCCTGATCGACTTGTAAATGATGGCTAACCATCGTAAAAACAATCGCCGGATGCCCAAATGCCTCTTTTTTTCTAATTCGATCCCGGTAAGTGGACAACAACGGTATGTTATAAATGGATTCAGAAATATTCAACATGCTTTCCCCCATGCGTTGTGTACCATCCCGAGATTCCCGAGCTAGGTTTTGGACCGTTAACAGACGATCCAGTTCCCATACTTGCTCTAAATCACCATAATCGAGTGCATCATAGACAAGTCTTGCTGCTATACCATCCGCATAGGCGAGTTGTTCCTGTACATAAACCGTTAGCCACTCTGTAAATGTATCCGAATCCCGAACCGTATCATTTTGCAGATACGTCTCAAGTCCAAATGACTGACTAAAAGACCCGACTGGAAAATTGGAATCACATAGCTGGAATAACGATAATGTTGGATTAATCATGGCTATGTCCGATATGTCGAAAGGCTTGTTTTACCTTACGTTCCTCGCGTTTAAATGGAATAGATTCTTCCTCTAATAATTCCTCAACGAGATAATCATACTGCACAAGCATGTCATTTCCTGCAAATTGTGCAGGTAAATGCCGGTTACCAAGTTGATGGGCTATTGTCCCCATTTCATGCATACTGCGTGGGCTAATGACAATTAAATCATCTGATAAGACATCGACAATTATCATATTGTCATCATCCATAAACAGTACGTCTCCAGCTTCTAGGTCTTTCGAATTCTTTAAACGAATCCCGAATTCTCGACCATGATCTGTTTCTACACGCTGAATACGTTTCATTAAATGAGCACTCTCTAAATAAACCACCTCTTTATGACGGTGCTCTATTTCGTCCGCAGCTAAATCTCTTATATTCATTACGACTTCTTCTATAATCATCTTTTCACCTCAAAATAAGAAATAACGTTGCCCCATTGGTACGACATCAACAGGATCACATGTAAGTACTTCTCCATCTATTTTCACTTCATAGGTTTGTGGATCGACATCGATCTTCGGTGTTGCCGAATTTAACTTCATATCTTTCTTTGTCAGCTGACGAATACCGTGAACAGGAAGCACCATTTTTTCAAGTCCTAGTTTTTCCTTAATATTATTATCATAAGCTACTTGCGAAACAAAGGTGATCGAACTATGGGATAAACCCTTTCCATATGCCCCAAACATCGATCGATAAAGCATTGGTTGTGGTGTTGGAATCGTAGCATTTGGATCCCCCATTAGACTTTTAACAGCCATGCCATTTTTCAGAATCATTTCTGGCTTTACACCAAAAAACTGCGGATCCCAAATGACAAGGTCGGCCATTTTTCCAACTTCAACAGAACCGATATAATCCGATATTCCATGAGCAATAGCCGGGTTAATCGTATATTTAGCGATATAGCGTTTCACACGGTTATTGTCGGAGAGTTTATCATCGCCTTCCATCGTTCCCCGTTGTTTCTTCATTTTATCGGCTGTCTGCCATGTTCTTAGTGCTACCTCACCGATTCGCCCCATTGCTTGAGAATCTGAGCTTGTCATACTAAATACACCCATATCCTGTAAAATATCTTCCGCTGCAATCGATTCATTACGAATACGTGAATCAGCAAAGGCGATATCTTCTGGTACCGAGGGATTTAAGTTATGAGCAACCATGACCATATCCAAGTGCTCATCAATTGTATTGATTGTGTAAGGTAACGTCGGGTTCGTTGAAGCAGGTAAAACATTCATATAACTAGCAGATTTTATCAAATCTGGAGCATGTCCACCACCTGCTCCTTCGGTATGATACATATGAATAAGACGATCATTGATCGCACTCATCGTATCTTCAAAAAAGCCAGCTTCATTCAATGTGTCAGCATGAAGGGCAACTTGAACATCATATTTGTCTGCAACCGTGAGTGCATGATCAAGACTAGATGGTGTTGCGCCCCAGTCTTCATGAATCTTCAAACCGATAGCACCAGCAAGTATTTGTTCGGCTAAAGGTTCACTTGCAGCTGCATGGCCTTTTCCGGTTAACCCAACATTAATCGGGAAAGCTTCCATGGCACCAAGCATCCTCTCAATATGCCATTTCCCTGGAGTTGCTGTTGTCGCTCTGGACCCAGCACCTGGACCCGCTCCACCACCAATCAATGTCGTTGTTCCTGCAGATAAAGCCACTTCAAATTGGTCTGGATTTATAAAGTGGACATGCGTATCAATGCCACCCGCTGTAATAATTTTGCCTTCGCCTGAAATAACTTCGGTAGAAGCGCCAATAATAATATCCACTTTATCCTGTACGAGTGGATTTCCAGCTTTTCCAATACCCGAAATTTTCCCGTCACGAATACCCAAATCTGCTTTATAAATGCCGGTATAGTCAAGAATCAGAGCATTCGTTATAACCGTATCTGGAACCCGCTCGTCTTCCTCACGGGTAATCAGTGGATGTTGTCCCATTCCATCACGGATCACTTTTCCACCACCAAATACGACCTCTTCTCCGTATTTCGTATAATCTTTTTCAACTTGTATCAACAAGTCTGTATCCGCTAGCCGAACGGAGTCACCCGTTGTTGGTCCATACATTTGTGCGTATTGCTCTCGTGACATTTTAAAGCTCATGTCTTATCCCTGCCTTCCAATGGTCCGTCTACTTTATTATGAAAACCATAAACTTCTCTCTTTCCAGCATAGTCAATCAACTGTACTTCTTTTTCATCACCAGGCTCAAAGCGGACAGCTGCGCCCGCTGGAATATTTAAACGTTTGCCATACGCTTCTTCTCGATTAAATGATAAGGCGTTATTCGCTTCATAAAAGTGATAGTGAGAGCCAATTTGTATGGGTCTGTCTCCCTTGTTTATTACGAACACATGTGTATTCTCAGCATTCTCATTACAATTAATTTCTTCATCTTTTAAAATATATTCGCCAGGAAACATGTTTTCAATCTCCTCTACTTTATTATTCGCATTCAGAACATCATCGGACAGGATTGTGTACGGTTACTAACTTCGTACCATCCGGAAACGTTGCTTCTACCTGAATATCGTCAATCATTTCTGGTATCCCATCCATGACATCTTCCCGCCTCAATATGGTTGCACCATATTCCATTAATTGTGCCACCGTCTTCCCGTCTCTAGCACCCTCGATTACTTCATAGGTAATCATTGCTATTGCCTCGGGATGGTTTAGTTTAAGCCCGCGCTCTTTTCGCCTTCTAGCAAGATCAGCAGCAACAACAATTAATAACTTCTCTTTTTCACGTGGTAGTAATTGCATATGTAAGCCCCCTAAAATTCAGATATAGTCATTACGTTAGATAGAATTCTATCATTATCTCTTAATAGTTTACCCTCTAATAGTACTTCTAAACCCGTTTATTAAAAAACAATACGACTTTTGGGGACAGTCCCCCGCCATGATAAAGCGATAAAGCGGTGGGGGACTGACCCCATGTGTTCATATTGCGTTCATATTCGTCCGTTATTGTATGAGTATCAACAAGATGGAGGTCTTAATTATGAAGATGGCATGGAAAGAAATCACAAAAAGTAAATCACGTTTTGTCATATTAGGATCCATTGTTTTTCTGGTTAGTCTATTAACATTCATTATTTCCGGATTAGCAAATGGTCTATCCCAAGATAACGCAGCATTAATTAAAGATATGCCTGATGGAACGTTCTATATGGAGGAAGAGGCAGATGAGACTTATAACCTTTCAAAAATAGATGAGGACACGGAAGATAAGATCCTCAATGAAAATGAAGATGCAACAGCTCTATCCATTCAAATGGGCTTTGTTAATAATTCAGATGATAAGCAACTAAGTGTTGCCTTTGTCACAGCCACAAACCCGGGCCTTTTTCCAGAGGTTGCAGATGGAGAGGTATTGCTTGATGATTCCCTCAAGGATAGTGGTGTCAAGGTTGGCGATAAGCTGACAAGCAATCAACTGAGCAAGGATCTTATCGTAAAAGGCTTTGTGGAAGAACAGAAATTTAGTCACTCGCCTGTCGCCTTTATCAATCCTACTAATTATCAGGAGATGTATCGTGTTGAAGAAATACAAATGGTGTTTGTCCCCGGCGATGACGAGCCGGCATCTGTAGACGGACTTCAGGCTTTTCCCAACAAGGACTTCCTGAACACTATTCCTAGTTACAGCGCTGAACAACTATCATTGAATATGATCGTATGGTTCTTAGTTGTCATTAGCGGTATGCTGTTTGGTATTTTCTTCTACATGATGAACGTCCAAAAAATTGGACTTTATGGCATTTTAAAAGCGATCGGTGTTAAAACAAGTTCATTATTTATAATGATGTGGACGCAAATGTTCACCATCACGTCCATTGCACTTGCTTTATCGATCGGTTTAAGTCAGCTATTCTCGAGCATTGCACCTGAAGGAATGCCCTTCCACTTAACGTTAGCAACAACCGGTCAATTAACAATTGTCTTTTTCATCATTGGATTTATCGGTGCGACCTTATCCGGAATTCAAGTCAAACAAATACAACCCTTACAAGCAATCCAACAAGGAGAAATGTAAAATGGAAATATTTAAAGTCGATAATCTCATGAAAACCTTTCAGAATGGTGAAGTAGAAGAACAGGTATTAAAAGGCATTGACCTTACCTTAAATGAAGGTGAGGTGACAGCATTAGTTGGCGCTTCCGGATCGGGAAAGAGTACACTATTAACAATTGCTGCAGGTCTACAGCCAGCAACCGATGGTAAAATCATGTTTAACGGGGACAATTTATCAACGATGAAACAAGATGAGGTACGAAAAATCCGAGCTGAACAATTCGGATTTATCTTCCAATCTTCACATCTTGTCCCTTTCCTAAATGTCGAAGACCAACTCATGCTTATGCTTGATGTTTCAGGTTCAAAAATGAAGAAACATGAAAAGAAGGTAGAAGTAGATCGTATATTAAAACTCGTCGGGATGGGCCACCGAAAAGATGCCTATCCAGCATCTTTATCAGGCGGGGAAAAACAGCGCGTTGCTATTTCACGAGCGATTATTCACAAACCAAATATGTTATTTGCTGATGAACCAACAGCCAGTCTCGATTCAAAAAGATCCAATGAAGTCATGGAACTGATTCAAGATTTAACAAAAACATTGCAGATTACGACCTTACTCGTAACACATGAAGAGGAATTGCTGCAATTTGCAGATAAAGTGATCACCATAAAAGATGGCCTTGTTGACAAGAGCGCATAACCCTAAAAACCAGACACTCCGATCATTTATCGGTTGTCTGGTTTTACTTTTCTCTCATTTGGATCGATCGTAGCTCGTTGATCATCCATCTTAAAATTGAAGGTGGTCTCCTTTTTAAAATAAAGGATTGCTTCTCTACCAAAGGAAAGCAACTACTTCCCTTGATGCTCGTCCGCTATTTAAAAATACGCAGCCACTTCATTCTTCAGCAATCACCTGTAGCTCATTCAATGCTTCTACCATATGTTCCATTAATTGATTTCCTTTTATTTTATTCTCTGTATAACTTGAGATATTGATGGAAATTGAGTCATCTAAAATGAAATATGCTACGCCATGACCTTCTTTTTCGACAGGAGCAAACATACGATATTTAGCATTTTCATAAGCCATGCCACTCGTCGATATAAATTCGTGGCGGAGTGTCGTATATCCTTCATCCAAAAAGATTGCTGGTAACTCTTTCAAGCCTAGGTCTGCCCCAAATAAATAATACATTTGCTCAAGACCATATAGATGTCTTTCAATGCCAAATCCTTTTTGGCAATCCCTTATCCGCTGAGAATGGGCCGTACTTGCTGTTTGCATAAGGGAGTACAGGTATTCATTCGTTTCTTTCCCACTTGCCATTGCTTCCACCACATTGCGTTTTTCCATACTTGTGGCGCGTGCACTTTCTGTTCTTCCTTCATAGAAGGAACGTACGGATACAGGCTCATACACACTTTTCAGTTGCCCATAGGTACGATATTGGGCGATCTGTAATGCCATGTGGAAAAAGGCATCCGGACTAATCTTCATTTTTTTAATCTGATCTGCTCCAAAGTTGGTAAACACGCTTGATTGAAGAAAGTAATCTTTCTTTCGTTTAACATGCTCTTTTTGAAATTGAGCTAATGTTGCTTGGAGACTTTCTGACAGTTCCCATTCCTTTTTTTCAACCAGCGGTTTTTGAGGTGTATGAACTATTTGAAGAGGGTCTTGCTTTAGTCCTTTGCTAATATAGCTTATCACCGTAGAAATCGATGTCCCATCGACACCAGAATGCTCAATATTGAAACCGACTTCCCCTTGTTTCGTAAGGATGATTTGGATGGTCTTATCGAAATACTTATTGGTGGAATTTAACATCAGATTTTTAATTGCTTCCTTGGGATTCTTGCTTTCTTCATCGACTGAGATCACAACAAGTGATTCAGCGATTGTTTGAAGTGTTTCAGCATTCACTTTAGATATGTTGAGTTCATCGTATACGTTAGCAGCTGCATCTCTTTCAGCCGTCGTAAATATACCAACATTCACTCCATCATCTTCCACTGTCCTAATCGTTGCTTCAATCGCATCAGTAATGTCAGCGCTTTGATAAATCAATCCGGCCTGATTTGTCACGGGTACTTTATAAACATTGTTTTTATATAAGATGACGACATGATTATTTTTCTTATCAAAATCTGCTACATAGAAGGCATCTCTTGCTAATTGTGGGACTCGCATCGAGCGAAACCACTTTTTATACTGACTCATATCGAGTGGTGTACCCCTATGCATAGACGGCTCTAATTTTCCATCGATCATTTCATGATATAATCTGGTGACTAAAAAGCTGATTTTCCCGGCTGTTTCCATAATGGTATCCCGAGTTTTATATGGATCACTTTTTAATAACACATTAAAGTTTGTGCTATGTGGCAAGGGATCGCGATGGTTTAAATAATGACCTTCCCAGAGAGGTGCTAACCAGCTTCCTTTTCTGCTTTGATCCCAGGCATGTAATTTTTCCTGAAGCTTCTCTGCCTCTCCATTTTCTGCAAAGAAACATCGAATCTCATCCGCTGTTTGTTCAAATTGTTCATGGCTCACCAACGGCCTAATCCATTCAAATAGTTTCGATTGCGTACTACTCAATGACGGTATTGGCAGGCCAGGCAGTTTATTTTGGTAGATAAATGTTTTATTAATGGTTTTCACCCTTTCCACACTCATTTTATAATACTTATACAGAATTAGTACGATTCAAAAGCCTATCGAATTATATGGTTAACCCATTTTCTCTTCAATAGAGTCTTCAGGGACGTCCTTACACGGTTACATCCTAAGCCTCTTGTTCTCCGGCCACCTGCAAATCACTGGCCCCTTTTTTAGTTGGTGATAAGATTCGTTCAAACCAAGCCATCACGACATCGGCAATCACAGCCATTAAAGCCGTTGGGATGGCACCTGCTAAAATAATAGCCGTACCGTCTGTTGCATTTGTCCCGCGCAATATGATATCCCCTAAACCGCCAGAACCGATAAATGTCCCAATGGTTGCAATACCGATGGAAATAACTAATGCCGTCCGTAACCCAGCCATAATGATCGATAACGCAAGGGGAAGTTCGACCATCCTTAGAACTTGGAATTTTGTCATTCCCATTGCTTTTCCGGATTCGGTTAAGGAATGATCAACATTAAGAATTCCTGTATATGTGTTTTTAGTGATCGGCAACAAGGAATACAGAAAGAGCGCAAACACTACCGTATTCGGCCCAAGCCCCATGACAAGCATAAGGATGGCGAGCATCGCTAAAGCAGGTATCGTTTGAATAATATTGGCAAGTGAAATAACCCACGTACTTAATCGGTGATGGCGTGCGATCAAAATACCAAGTGGAATAGCTACAATTGCTGCGAATAGGACTCCGTAGATAGACATGAGGAAATGCCGAAAAAATTGTTCCCATACATACCACGCATTTTGCGAATAATAGAATAAAACATCTTGTATTGTTTCCATAGTCATTTCCTACTTTCCGGATTCGTTATTCAAAATAATTGGCTTCCTCTAAAAATTCCTTTGCAATGATCGATGGTTCTTTTAGATTCCCATCCGCTTCGTAATTCAGTTCTTGCATTTTTTCTGTATCAATTTTATCAGATAATTTCTGTAAAGGCTCCTGTAGATCAGGGTGTTTTTCCAAAATATCATTATGTGCTACGAGCGATGTATCATAGGCTGGGAAGAACTGTCGATCGTCTTCTAATACGTGTAGATCAAAGGCCTTTATCCGTCCATCTGTTGTATAAGCAAGCACAACATCCATCTTTTCATTCGCTGCGGCTTGGTACACGAGTCCGATTTGCATGGGGAATGTCTCGCTAAATTCAAAACCATATTCCTCTACAAATCCTTGATATCCATCACCTTTTCGGTTTAACCATGAATTATCAACACCAAATCTTAAATCTCCAGCAAGCGCTTCTAAATCAGAAACCGTCTGTAGATTCTCCTTTTCCGCCACATCTCTTCGAACGGCAAATGCATAGGAATTAGCGAATCCGTATGAATCAAACCATGTTTGATCAAATCTTTTTTGAAATTCACGTTGAACAATTTCTAGCGCTTCCTCAGGATCACTTTCCGGCTCCATGCCTAAAGCTCCGGCTAAATCTGTTCCCGTATACCGTGTTGCTGTAATATCTACATCACCACTCGTCATCGCCTGATGCTGCACGATGGATGAACCTAAATTATTGATCATCGACACTTTTGCATCGGTATAATGTTCAATTTGAAGTTTAACCATATGTCCCATTATTTGTGACTCTGATGTGTCAAGCGTCCCAATCGTAACCGTGTTTTCAGCAGGTCCACTAAGCCCGGGAAGCGAGCAGCCACTTATCATGATTGATAATGTAAGCAGCAAATAAATAAAGCACCGTTTTTGTTTAAACATCTAAATATGGCCACCCTTCTATTTAGTTAGCGTCCTTCAACTTTTTCATTCCAGTTGGCGTTACCTTTCCTTCAATTCGTCCTAAAAACAGATCCGTAAATAGGGCCAGAATTGTGACGGGGATAGCTCCCGCTATAATGAAATCAGCCCGATGTAGGTTAAGTCCACTGAAGATATAGTCCCCTAGGCCACCTCCACCAATATAGGCAGCAAGTGTTGCCCAGCCGATTAAATAGACTGTCGATACACGAATTCCGGTCATGATCACGGGAATTGCAAGTGGTAGTTCCACATAAATAACCTTTTCCCATTGCGTCATTCCCATGGCACTAGCCGCTTCAAGTAAGTCTCGATCCAATCCACTTACACCTATGTATGTGTTCCTCAAAATAGGGAGGACAGAATAAATAAATAAGGCGATAATTGCTGGAACTTTTCCAATCCCAAATAACGGGATTAAAAACGCTAATATCGCAAAACTAGGAAAGGTTTGCACGATACTTAGGACTCCCATTACCGCATTGGCAAATTTCGGTATCCGCGTTAACAATACTCCGAGTGGAACAGCAACAATAATGCCTAACGAGGCGGCGATCAGTGATATATATATATGTTCCCATATTTTAAACAACAATTCGGAACCATTACTACTTAAAAAGCTGAAAATACTTTCCACTCAAATCCCTCCCTATTGCTGTATTCATAAGTCTTCCTCACTCCAAATCGAGTCATACACCATATCCACAATGCTTGCCATTGTAATAATACCGATTAAACGTTTTTCCTTATCAATAACAGGAATATACTTTTTACCTTTTTTCAAAATTTGCCGGATTGCGTCTCGAATAAAGGTTCCTTCCGTCACCGTAAACATTTCCGTTTCAAAGGCTTCGGCAACTAGGGTTGTTTTCTTCCGTTTTTGATCGATCACGGCGACATCAATAAATCCTTCTAGTACCTGCTCTTCGTTGACAACGAGCAGCGTATCAACTTTCGTTTGCTTCATATGTCGAATCGCCTGGACAAGTGTTTTGTCCTTCGTCGTTGTAATCGGATCTGGATTCATGATCTGTTCAACCGTTTGAATCTCTGGTTTAGCCTGTACAAGTCGATCCTGTCCGATAAACTCCTCAACAAAGTCATTTGCAGGGTTGCGCAGAATCTCATCAGGCGTATCACATTGAACCAATTCCCCATCGCGCAAAATAACGATCCGATCCGCCAGTTTCAGTGCTTCATCCATGTCGTGTGTTACGAAAACAATCGTTTTGCCCAGCTTTTTTTGCAGTATTTTAAATTCCTCTTGTAATGATTCGCGGGTAATCGGATCAAGCGCACCGAATGGCTCATCCATTAGAATAAGTGGCTGATCTGCTGCCAAAGCACGTAAAACACCAATCCGTTGCTGCTGCCCACCACTTAGCTCGTGTGGATAGCGATCCAAATAATCTGGTGTCATGTCCACGAGGCGAATTAACTCCATTGCCCTTGCCTTCCGTTTTTCTTCAGGCCATTTTAATAACTTCAGGACAATTCCTATGTTTTCTTGTATCGTCATATGCGGAAACAGCCCAATTTGTTGAATAACATACCCAATCTCCCTGCGAAGCTCTACTGGATCCTTATCGGCGATATTCTCCCCATTAATATAGATGTTTCCAGAGGAAGGTTCAATCAATCGATTAATCATTTTCATGGTTGTCGTTTTTCCACAACCACTTGGTCCGATGAAGCAAATAAACTCGCCCTCTTTAAAGCGTAAAGATAAATCATTAACTGCCTTTGTTTCTCCATTATACACTTTTGAAACATGTTCAAACCTCAACAATAATAGCACCTCCATTTGTTAAAACTTTTTCAATTGATGAATTAAACCTTGTCATGAACGTCATCATTCCTACCCCTTATGTATTAAAGGAATTTAAGACATTAAAAAAGAGGTCTCCCCCAAGTCAAGTCTGATGGTAGTTTACAAAAAAACACCATCAACAAGATTGGTGGAACACTCCCCTTTCCATATCATACGGCAATGAAGCTAATTTCGCATGCAAAGACTGTTTTGGGGACAGTCCCCCGCCATGCTAAAGTGGTAAAGTAGATGGAGATATGGGCATTACTACAAAAAATTAGAAAAAAAGGAACTATTGAATTAAATCAAAAACACCTTCACATCAAGATTGGTGTGAAGGTACGAATTATCCCAAGACTTCATTTAATTTTTGAATCCATTCTTTTCTTTTATTCACTCTGAATTTATACTGCTTATCATCTTCCGTCATAACCATAAGCAGATTACGAAAAATCAAAAAGTCGTTTTTCGCTTCAAAACGCTTGATGGTAGACAAAGGTATAAGCGTTTCACGCGATTGGATATTTAATTTATGAGGTTTATGGTACAGGGCTTCATTCGTTAAATACAAGATCCCCCCAACACCTTCAAATTTCTTCATCGCATTTGCTCCACTTTTAAATAATACATCTCCTTCTATCAAAACATCCCCTCCTTTCGCGGGGGACAGTCCCCCGCCATGCTAAAGTGATAAAGCGGTGGGGGACTGTCCCCATCCGCTGTCCCCATCCGCTCACTCATCTGGCGTCGTATCACGATTCATCTCAAAAAGAACATCCCCGACCATATCATCAAAATCACTCCCATGATTTGTCTGCTTTACAAACTCCGCATGCGCCTCATCTTTTCGGTCTTTGAAAATTATATAATAATAATCCGCTTCAATTTCAATCCGAAAATACTGCAAACTATTTTTAATCCCCGTAGCATTTTGATTGATTTCATGTACCTCTTCTTCAACATCACTTCCTGTAAGTGTCAACGTTTTCTTCTCACGATCAAAATACATCATAACCTCATCACCACGATCTGAAACAGCACTCCACTCTCCCGCATACTTCTCCGATGGCTTACATCCCACTAATAAAATGACCCCCACCATAAGAATCATTATCCTTTTAAAGTATTTCATCCTTTCCATCCCCCTTACCCGAATTTTCCTGCACCCTTTTCCTAGTACTCAATGTCTCATAAAATAATAAGTGAACCAAGCTCCAAAACACCTCAAAGAAAAATCTCTAGCTTCAACTAGAGATGGATTTATCTTGTTCAAAATCACCTAGAAAACTAGTTTCGTTTTCTAGGTATCGTTATCTAGACGTTTTACCTTTGCCGGATTCCATAAAACTGTTCAACAAACGTGTCCGACATCATAATGATATGATGCGATAAGCAATTCCAGTAAATTACTTCACACACTCTCTCTTGCTCTCTGTGTATCTCTAATATTTTTCTGAACGGTTACGGCTGCAAATAAACTAAGTACAAAGGCCATACCATAAAATCCCTTTTCACTAAGAATAATACTTCCTGCATTGTATAATCCGATACCCATCAAGAAAACAGAGATAATAAGTGCCAACCAACTAATTCCAAAGTATATATTAGTAACCGGTATTCCCTCATCTTTATCTCTAACCGCTTTTTGTAAGGACACCGCAGCATAGAGCCCAAATATTAAAATTGCAAAATAATAGCCTTGTTCGTTCAGTTCCATTGCTGCATTAAACAAACCGAGAAGGTAAGCAACTATACCAATCAATAAAGCTGCCCAAGAAGCCCCGACGAAAGCTAACGTTGGTTCCCCCTCTTTTCTTTCTAATTCAATTTTTGGCCCCTTTTTTCGATCCCTATCTAAATAAAGCGTCATGATCATGAGTCATATCATTTCTACCTCCTTCTATTTTTGATAAATTAAGCATTAGAGATGCACTGCAATGCCCTAATCTACACTTATTATACATAATATTCCCACAAATAGTAGGTGATTATTTCAGGCGCTCACTTTATTTGATCAACACATCTTTTATCAAGTAAGGGGAACCGCTAGAACATGGTTATTTACCGACACATTCCCTGCAAACTTTTAACCTTAAATATGGGTTTAATAAAAGGCCGCATTCTGTTATATATACATAAAGCGTTTGATTTATGACTTTAAAATAGCCGCTTGTTTAATGAATTTCATAATACCGATTTAGTGTAACGATGTAGCTAATCTTGGTAATTATGAAATTCATTCTGTTAAGTAAAATGGCATAGAATTCCCTGACATCGTTTTTTATCATTATACTTATTTTCGAACACCGTAAACTGACACCAGCATGTAAATTGATTATACGAGGAGTGGTTCGGGTTGTTAATCATGAAAAACAGTGATATATTTAATTAAATATTAGGTTTAATGAATTTCATAATACCGGTTTAATGCAACGCCGGTACAACATACAGTTGCGTTGAACCGTTCTTAACTGTATGCTGTACCGTTATTGCTGGTTTTGGCAATTATGAAATTCATTCGGTTGCTTATCGATAGGAAAGATATGAACCAAACAGATGTACCAAAAGTCGATCTGTATATGAATAACAAGTTCTTCCTCTATCAAAATAATTGATTTGAGCCCGATCTAAGGTCATTCAAAGACGATCCAGAGTTAGAACATTGGTATTGATCATTACTTAAAAGAATAGATGATGCTTAACTCTACATCCTACACATCATAAATCTTTATTTATGGTGTTATATTTTCGCCTTCTGTTTAGGCATATCGGACCACGCATGTATGTTCCCTAGTATTTTAGTCCTATTTAAGAAGTGCTCCAATGTAGTAGCCATATGAATTAAGAGGGGGATTTATTTATGTCTAAAGAGAAAAAGAAAAAACCATTTTATAAAAAGTGGTGGGTTTGGTTAGTCGCGATTATAATTGTAATTGCAATAGCTAGTGGTGGGGAAGATGATGATCCAACCGGGGTTGATACAGCGAGTGAAAGTGAAGAGAATGAAGATGTTGAAGAAGAGGAAAAAACTGAGTTTGATATTGATGAAAAAGTGGAGTTGGACAATCGAATCGTCCAAGTTACGGATATAGAGAAATCTGATGGTGACGACTTCGATAAACCCAAAGAAGGTAATGAGTTTGTAATTGTCCACGTATCGATTGAGAATAATGGGGACGAAGAAGTTTCTTATAATCCGCTTGACTTCAAAATGAAAAATAGCAACGGGCAAATAGAGGATTCTGCTTTTACCACTATTGACTCAGATAGCTCTTTGTCATCCGGCGAATTAGCACCCGAAGGTAATGTATCAGGGACGATCGCCTTTGAACAACCGATAGACGATGAGGAACTCCAATTGATTTTCGAGGCAAGCTTTTGGTCTGATAAAGAAATAATATTTAATTTATAATAAATCACAGGGTGTACATTAATTTGTACACCCTTTTTTTACGACGAAAAAGAACGCTTGATCCCTTTAAGTGAGTTCTATATGGACTTACACCAAGATAGAGGTTTTATCTTCCAAAGTGCCAGCAGCTGTCCTTTGAATAATAGAAATATAGCAGATAGAATGAATATAACATCTATTCATATAGATCAGGAGCTATTCTATAGAAATCCCCATCAAATTAACCTTCACTACATAAATCCAAACGTTTTATATTATCCATGTTAAATCAACTTCACTCTAGCCTCCAACCATTCTGATAAAATTCAAGCCCAGGTTTTCCCATTAAAATATACCGGTTTATTTTAATAGATAAATAGGATATACTTTATAACGAAGCTCACCAGATAAGGATTCAAGAAATGGCTAGATCATACAGGTAGTTATGCATTCATTGGCAGGGCGCGTTTTGGATAATTACCATTGAAGTAAAAAACTTCTATTTTATGCACAGCATGCGAGATGACAGAATATCACTTACTTGAACTAAAAAACGATTTAGGTGGATAAGACTGATCACTTTTTGGAGGATACGATGAAACAATTCAAGCTATTAGCCATATTAGTTCCTTTATTAGTCGTAACGGCTTGCCATGTACATACGGTTTTTGATCATGGACAATCAGGACAAGGTATACATTCGGAAGTGACCCACTCCCTTTCTCCAAAAGCAGTTCCCGATCGATATCGATTTGAACCGATTCACGATTTAACTCTCCAGGCGGATTCTGCCATTTTAATAAATGCGGGAAGCGGCGAAGTTCTTTATGAAAAAAATAGTAACGAATCAAAAGGTGTTGCAAGCATGTCTAAAATAATGTCGGAACTACTTGTGCTAGAGGCAATTGATGCAGGGACCTTGGATTGGAACGATTCCGTGGCGATCAGTGACTATGCTTATAAGATTTCCCATCAACCTGGCTTGTCATCAATTGAACTGCAGCAAGATCAATCCTATTCTGTTCAAGAGTTATTTCATGCGATGGCTGTCACTTCGGCAAACGGAGCGACAATCGCTTTAGCAGAAAAAGTTGCTGGAAGTGAAAAGGAATTTATCATGTTAATGAATGAAAAGGCAGAAAAAATCGAATTACATGATGCAAATTTTGTTAATAGCACCGGCCTGACGAATCACGATCTGCAAGGTTATCATTCCGCTGGTACCATCAACGATTATAATGAAATGTCCGCGAAAGATTTGGCTACACTCACCAGATCTATCATTCAGCAATATCCCGATCTTTTAGAAGTGACTAAACTGACCGAGTTTACGGTCCAGAAAGAGGCCTATAATAGTTCAAATTGGATGCTGCCGGGAACAGAAAAGAACTTTTTGAATATCGATGTAACTTTCCCTGGTGTGGATGGATTGAAAACAGGATATACGAGTGATGCGGGCTATGGGTTTACCGGAACTGTCCAGATCGATGGAAGCCGTTTTATCTCCGTCGTGATCGGAGCCGAAGAAATTGGAGATCGCTTTGTAGAAACAGGTAAATTATATGATGCCATTTTAGAGCAATTAAAGGAGAAGGAAAGCTAATTACCTTGGTGGCATCTATCATCACCTACATATCAAATCTCCTTAAATCTTTATATGTAGAATTGTTGATTTATTGAATTCCATGGAATGCTGCATAGGCTAATTCGTTCATTTCTTTTAATTTCCCGACAGATATTTTATCTATTTTGCGATCATATGTGATCAGTCCATTGATTTCGTCTTCAACATCCGTCAGTTGTGTATAGACCAAGACAGACAGTCCACTTTCTATTTGCGGAATCACTTGTTGTTTATAAAGATTGACGTAGGCCTCTTCCAATTTCACCTGTGAATCATATTTTTTATATCCAAAAATCTCTTCATCATTAAATCGATGCCCTTCAACAGGCAAGCTATATCCGCCAAATTCCGTTAAAGCCAAAATGCGCTTTTTCCCATGTTTTTTATTGAACCTAATTTTTGTAAAATATGTATGTCTACTATGATAATCGCCTGACCACTGGTCGGACCAACCACTTGCATGATCAATTAGCCTTGTATCGTCAAGATTCCTCACTATTTCTTCTACTTTGACCGCATCAAATTGTCCCCATGCTTCGTTCAAAGGAACCCAGGTAATAATGGATGTGAAGGATTGTAATTGCAAGATCATTGCTTTTAGCTCAACAAGAAATTGCTCCCTGCCCGCCTCATTTTGTCTGCCAAAAAGCTTGTAGCGATCATCTTTCAAATGAATACCTAGATTAGCTAACACACCATGCAACATAATGTCTTCCCGTTCACTACCGTTTATCATGTCCTGCCAGACGAGCATACCCAAACGATCACAATGATAATACCACCGTAATGGCTCTATTTTAATGTGCTTACGTAACATATTGAATCCCATTTGTTTCATCTTTTCAATATCATAAACCATCGCATCATCGGATGGTGGTGTTAATAACCCATCCGGATAATAACCTTGATCCAATACACCTGACTGAAAATAAGGTTGATGATTCAGATAAAACCGATAGATCCCCTGACAGTCCTTTTTTCTTTCGATATGGCGCATCCCGATATAACTGTCTACTTGATCCTGGCCGAATGTAATTTTGATATCATAAAGACGAGGCGTTTCAGGTGTCCAAGCATATAAATTCTTTATAGGCACGATGATCTCATCTTGATCTGATTCAATAGATCCTTCCAACTCATCCTTATAGTAGACTTCAACATGGACAAGACCAGTCCCTACTTTGTCTAATTCTACTTTAATTTGTTGATCATCATATAAGGAGGTTAGCTTCAATGATTGGATATGATGTTTTGGAACACTTTCCAACCACACGGTTTGCCAAATGCCTGATTGCGGGGTATACCAAATACCGCCGCGCTTGATTCTTTGTTTACCTGTTTGGTGATAGCTTGTATCTGTAACATCCTTCACGCGCATTTTAATGGAAAACTGGTTGGTTGTCACATATTCGGTTATGTCAAAATAAAAAGAGGTGAAGCCACCAACATGATCACCTACATAGTGATCATTCACCCATAACTCACCGATTTGATCAACAGCACCAAAATGAAGGATTAATCGATCTTTCATAAAACCATCGGGTAAGCTGACTTCTTTATAGTAAAATAAAAAATCCGCTGGAGTAACCACACGACTCACACTAGAAAGTACACTTTCAGGTGAAAATGGAACCAAAATTTTACCATCATAGGTGTTTATCTCTTTAGAATCACTAATGGCATAGTCCCAATAACCATTGAGATTAAAATAACGATCTCTTTTCATTTGTGGTCTTGGATATTCTTGCAATACTTGATCTGGATTTAAATTTTCTCCCCACATTGTATATAACTGATTCACTTTTTTCACCTACCATTTATTATGTACTTTTTCCGCAAAGCCAAAAAAATCGTTCATTTCGATTTTTTCCTCACCATTAATTTTTATATAACCGCTAAACAGCCCAAAGACTTGATTGGGATTATGTCTGAATACCCCTAAATTAATATCCACATCTTTGTGATGGATTGGCTGAAACGTCATATTAACCGCCTTGTCGCTAGAGGTAAAATGCCATGGATCCATATAACCGGAATCCGAAACTCCAAAGTCCACATCATTTAATTTATACGCCTTTCCTTTATAAAAAACCATATTTTCGGTAGCCATGCTTCTATCACTGAATCCGTAACCCAAGTTAAAGCCAAATAACGTTCCATCCTCCAACCTTCCTGAAGCCGAACTCCAATACCACGTATTATTATATGTCCAGACACCCCTTCCCCAATCCAATACCCCCTGCATATTCATTAAGTCGTATGCTTCATCACCTATTTTCAACACACCTTCTGCTTCAAGATTATTTACCTTTTGATTATAGTAAAAGGCCTTTTCCTTTTCTGCAAATGGTGTCGCAATCACCATCGAATCCTCATTACGGTAATATAGTTTCACATCCAATTCAAAAGTTTTTCCACCGTCAAAATTTGGAATGCTGCAAGATATCTCCTTATGTGTCTGATAAGACTTCATGCTCATTTGTATCTTTCGGTGCTCGTAAATAATATCACCCGTTCTACTATCAGTCGGCATATTCATTTTCCCCAGCGGCAAAATAGATACATGTCGAAAATCGAGCTGTTTTTGATTTGCAAAGTCATAAAACTCTACTCCTGCCAAGCCCATATAGGAATTATCAGCAATTGTCATGGATACCCCAAAATCCTTATTTCCTACAAAATAGTAATCCCATTCTTTGATTCGTAACTTCGATGCTTGAACCATCTGCCGGTCATATTGGAGAATTAAATCCTTCGCATAGCCTGCCTGAGCCACACGCCCTTGTTGATCAAGTAAATTTCCCTTTTCTGTGATTTCAAATTGTTTCATAATACGTATCCATCCTTTTTAAAATAAAATAGATTGGTATAAACGCTAACAATCCAACAATTGAGCCAGCCAAGAATATTTCTGCTGTTGGAACAGATTGAAGCACTCCAAACTCATCCGTATAGGTCATATTACTGTTCTTAATGACTGTTGAACCAATGAAAGGGCCAATCATCATCGGAATCATTATAAAGAAAATCATCCGTATTCCTGAAAATACACCAATATGTTCTTTTGGCAATAAATCGCGGACCGTGGCATTCAAAATCACCATCGAGACCAAATAAGATCCCATCATTAACACACCAAAAATGACCGTAAATAGATACATTAATATCATATTGTCTGTAATTGTTTTTCCAAGGACAAACATGACAAACATACCGATCATATAAAATAATACAGAGGATACCAAAAACTTTTTCCTGCCGTAACGATCAACCAATCGCCCACCAACGACACTAACAATAGAGGCGAGTGTCAAGACAATCCCTAATAAAATAGCGTAATCCGTAATGCCGACGAAAAACTCAAAATAGATAATGAAATATGGCAAAAATATTTGTTGGGCTATTCCAAGTAAACAGACCGCACCAAAAATAATATACAATAAAGTATTATTTCGGATTGTCGATAACTTAAATCCATACATCAAATCTTGGACGTATTGCGACTCTTTCTTTTTAATCTCACCGTCTTTGATCAAAAAGAGTCCAACAATCCCCGATAACGTTACGATGATGCCGACTACTAAGAAAAATGCCTTCCATTCTCCTTGTTGGGTAAAGCTATCCAATACTCCAAAGACAACAAGCATACCCAATAGTGGCATGGCAGCGATTAAACCTTCTGCTTTACCACGATTAGCTGGAGTAGTTACATCTGTTACCCATGCCTGAAACGCTGCATCATTTGCAGTCGATCCGATAAACGTCATGAGACAATCCAATAGAATAATTATCGCAACCGTTGCTACAATGACATCTACACTGGGAAATAAAGCAGATACTGAATCAGTTGTGATATAGCCAAATGCAGTAATCGATATTCCCCAAATCATATAACCATATGTTATAAAAACTTTTCTTTTCCCAATCTTATCTGATAATGCACCCATCGTTAATGTGGCTAACGTCGCCACAACAGCACTAGATGCCACCATAAGAGCAATTGCATCAGGATTGTATGTTACGGTTTTATAAATATATATATTCAAATACATGTTTTCGATCGTCCAAGCTACTTGTCCAATCAACCCAAAAACAATAAATGTCAGCCAATTTCGTGGGGATATTTTATTCGCATAGGTAGAATCCTTTTTCTCTACTCTATTAGTCTTCACATTCTATGCCTCCATCACCTTTTCAATTGAGTCGAATTCATCACAACCAACCTACATGTAACCGTAATCATTTGTTGCTTATAGCATACCACTCTTTAATTCATTCCATCAACAGTTATTTAGCTGACATAAAACCTAAAAGGTGATTTTTAAACCGGATAGATCATTGTGAATGAATAAAGAACACCTCCACATAGCGTGCTTTTGTGGAGGTGTCAGTTATTAGTCTTTGTTATACACGTTTTTTTCTAGCTTTAAAAACAGTTAATCCAATCATGATCATGACGAAACCAATCAATAGTAAACTGAAAATCTTGGTAGCTGTTTCGGGTAATTTATTACCTGGATCATCTGGTTGTGCTGATGGTTCTTCTGATGCTGTTGGTGAATTTACTGATGTTACTGGTGGATCCTCCGATGTTGTCGGTGGATCTACTGGTGTTACTGGCGGATCTTCCGGTGTTGTCGGAGGATCTACTGGTGTTACTGGCGGATCTTCCGGTGTTGTCGGAGGATCCTCTGGTGTTACTGGCGGATCTTCCGGTGTTGTCGGTGGATCCTCTGGTGTTACTGGCGGATCTTCCGGTGTTGTCGGAGGATCCACTGGTGTTACTGGCGGATCTTCCGGTGTTGTCGATGGATCCTCTGGTGTTACTGGCGGATCTTCCGGTGTTGTCGGAGGATCTACTGGTGTTGGTGGCGGGGTTACCGTCACTGGCTCAGTTTTAATCTCATCTTCCACACCAGATTCATTAATAAAGTCTAGATTTGCTGTATTCGGAATATTATTATCTGTGTAGTCATCTATATTCGTATCAGGATGTATTTTCGCCGTGATAATCAGCTCAATTTTTCCCTTTCCTTCTAGATCTGCAAAGTCCGTTACTTCTACTTTCACGTCGTTACCATCAACCGTTAAATCTAAACCGTCAAAAGCTTCGCCGTCCACAGTAGCTGTCACTTTATCTGCATTTACTACAAGACCTTTATCAACTGTGTCTGTAATAACAAATTTCTCGTACGCTTCGATATTGTTTGGAAGTGTCGTTATGATATTGTACGTATACTCTTTATCATAGTCGACATCAATATGATCTGTTCCTTCAACATCCTTGTTAATCTCTGGTGTTGTCGGAGGATCTACTGGTACTACAGGAACGATATTTGAATCCTCTTTTGGATTATCGTTCACTTGAATACTCGCTTGGTTATCAATTACCTCAATTTCAACATCAGCGTTGATGTTTGCAGTAATGACCAACTTCATTTCTTTACCTGCTACTTCTTTAATTTCTGTCTCATCTAATGTGACGGTCACCAATTGACCTTCAATGACTGCTTCTACATCAGATGCTTGACCGTCTACAAGTACGTTCGCACTTTCTATACTTAAACGGTCGTCGAGTTCATCAGAAATAGTTACTTCCTCATAACCTGCTACATTTTCCGGCAGTGTCGTTGTGACGTTATACTCATATGCTTCGCCTCTTAATTTTTCTACAGCTTCTGCTGCCTTCTCACCATCAATATCTTTCTCAATGCCTGGTGTTTCTGGTGGTGGAATAACTGGAACAATATTGGAATTCTCACCTGGATTGTCGTTCACATTAATGACTGCTTCGTTATCAATCACTTCCACTTCTACGCCTGCTTTAATCTGGGCGGTTATTTGGAGTGTCAACTCTTGTCCGGAAATCTCATCTAGTTGTTCACGATCAACTTTCAATGTGACGAGTTGATCTTCAATGACAACTTCATAATCTACTTCTTCCCCATCAACAAGTGCGACGGCATCGATAACATCTAATTTTTCATCCAGCTCATCCGTTAGAGTAAGTGCTTCATAACCTGCTAGATTATCTGGAATCACTGTCTTGACATTATATTTATAGTCTTTCTCACGTTCTTTTTCTACTAACTCTTTTCCAAATTCACCATCATTGTCTTCGACTTCTTTCTCAATTCCTGGTGTTTCTGGTGGTGGAATAACCGGAACAATATTAGAATTCTCACCCGGATTATCGTTCACATTAATCACTGCTTCGTTATCGATCACTTCAACTTCTACGCCTGCTTTAATTTGAGCGGTAATTTGGAGTGTCAACTCTTGTCCGGAAATCTCATCTAGTTGTTCACGATCAACTTTCAATGTGACGAGTTGATCTTCAATGACAACTTCATAATCTACTTCTTCCCCATCAACAAGTGCGACGGCATCGATAACATCTAATTTTTCATCCAGCTCATCCGTTAGAGTAAGTGCTTCATAACCTGCTAGATTATCTGGAATCACTGTCTTGACATTATATTTATAGTCTTTCTCACGTTCTTTTTCTACTAACTCTTTTCCAAATTCACCATCATTGTCTTCGACTTCTTTCTCAATTCCTGGTGTTTCTGGAGGATCTAATTCTAGTGCTACCCCTACTCGTTCAGGTTCAACTGGTTGTCCTACATCTGTTGCAACTGCAAAAGAGTTCCATGCTGCACGCTGTTGTGGAACAAGGTCTAAGTTCTTCACTTCGTCTTCTACATCAGATTCTGTAGGCATTTTCATTGAAAAATCAATTTCAATATCTTGCCCTTTAATCCACTCATCGCCTTTTTGTAATTCAATCTTAAATGAATGGATGGTGCTCCAATCATTCACTTCAGATACTGAAATCCAATTTGGCGCCTCTGCTTCTTCAGGATTCGTTAAATGCTGTGTATTTGGCAAATAATCTGTGTGACGTGTTAAATCATCACGTTCAGGGTTTTTAACTGTACTATAAGATACATTTACTTTATCGTGCCATTCTGACGGAAGTTCAATCGGTCCTTCTAAGATTGGATCAAACATACTTCCTCGATTAATATTATCTGTAATCCCCAAATCTCCGACAGTAGGTAGTACATCAATTAACGTCATGATCGATAAGTCTTTACCTGTTGTATTTGTTAATTTCAACTTGTAATCGACTGTTCCATCAAATGGTGCTAACGTAAACTTACTATAGTCATCATCATGTGGACCTTTAATTAACTTCTCTGTTTGAATATCATATTTACCAGCTAATGTATATTGATTACCTGATTTTAAACGTGGCTGGCTCGTATCACCATTGCCGTTTAAATCTTCGGTATCAGTCTGTAATACGGTATCGGTAATACCACCATCCGTATTGCTTGGTGCTTGCAAGCCATCATCACTACTGAATCCATACACATCAAACATTAATTGATTTGGTGCATGCTCGCTAATGTACACATCGAGTTCAGCCGTTAAATTTTGTTCCTTTGTGATACGGGAATCGTCCCACTTCACCTGAACAAGTTGTCGGCCACTTCCGTTATAATCCTCTTCTAGAATTTCATAAGAGGCTGTATCTGCACTGTCACCTTGAGCATTTGTGTACGAAGGGTTCACTTCGTCATGTAATGTAACACCAGGCGGCAATAAGACGACCGTTTCTAATTGACTATTCATTGGTGCTCCAGAGTTATTAATGTTCGCTAACTCTATTTCCATGCGATTATTACCGAGTGTCACAACACCCCGAACATCTTCGAGTAACTTAACACCAACACGACCAACTGGTTTTGCTCCTTCACCATAAGCTACAACCGTTGCTTGTCTTGGGCCAGATATGTCTGAGTTCTTAGAATTGTCATAGGCATCTGGATTTTTGAATCGATCATCAAAATATTCGTCGTTACCATTTATGCCTGTTACGTTAAAATTACTTTCTACCTTACCTGTAAAACCTTCATTGATTGAAAATTCATATTGGGCAGTATTCGTTGATAACATTCCACCCGGTGCTACCTCGTTTGAATTTCCCATATATCCTTTTGTAAATTCAATTTTAATCTCATTAACCTTTTGACCCGGTAATAGCCCTAATTCTTCCCTAGTATATATTTTTCCATGAATTACTTCATCTGCTGATACGAGTGTTTCAAATGAGCCATTATCATCAATCTTAGCTTTTATCTCGTATTTTGGCTGTTCCTTAAAAAAGTCACCTGCAGGGTAAGTGGCATTTGGTCTAAATTGGAATGGCCCTGGTACTCGCATCTCCTCCAGGTTTAAATTAGGATCAATCTCATAGTGTGTTTGATATTCTATAAAGTTTTTTGCCGTCCCAAGATTTGCCCCTCTCATGTCTGGAAATGATTCTTGCAATGGTGCAAGACCATGACTAAATCTTAACAACGTATCATCAGTAACCGTTGGATTTGGGTTTTTTTGTTGATTATCCCCTAACCCATTACTATTAGTAGGATCTGGACCTAAGTGGGTTGGTCTATATACAGAACCCTCTATTTCTCCTGTATCTGGATCACCAATTGCAACACGTACGCCTCTACTTGCTTCATCTGTCACTTGATTATCATTAATAAACGTAGCAGAAGCTGTTGCTTTGTTAATTGACTCGCCTTTTTCAGCGTTATCCGTTACTTTCGTCTTAATCACAATGTTTTTTGTGTAAAGTGTCTTCTCTTTTTCTGCTTGATTTTCAAAGTCATCCGCATCAAATTCCCATGATAACGTTTTATTATCAATAGATGCTGGCTCATCTCCAGAAACGACTTCCACATAATCTAGTTCTGCTGGCAATATGTCTGTAATCGTAATTTTTTCATCTGGATTTAAAAAGAGTTGTCCTCTATCTTTCTTAGGTATTTCTAATTCTAACTTCCATAACACTTCTTCCCCGGCAGCTACAATACTAGCATTCGGATACTCAGATTCACTTTCATTCACTCTAAACTTTGAAAGACTGAGTGCACCTGAAGCGGTAATGAGCATAGATCCATTATCTTCATATTCAAAAGGAACGACATCACCTTTTTGCGCTTCTTCTTTTTCATCATTTTCAGTATAGTGAATGTCTCCGTTAATAGATGCTTTTATATCTATAGACGTATCCTCCGGAATATATCCGCTTTCAGTATTTAATGAGATGATTTTTTCGTACATTTGTCCACGTTTGATTTCATCAAAGTGATAGGCTAATTGATTTGTTTCACTATTAAACGTAGGAACTACACCGTCAACTGCTAAGTGAATTAAACTTTCTTCACTATCATCAAATGTAATATGTTCCGTAAGTGGTAAGTCAATCACTACGTCTACATTTTTATACGTTCGTTTGGATCCTGTTAATTTTAATGTCATCCTAAAATCTGCATCTGCTCCTGATAATGCACTCTCAAAAACAGGGCCAATTCCTAAATATGTGTTTAAGTCACCAATCTCAGATAGTTCGTTTTCTTTTGTTTGAACCTTAGATTCCTTCTTCTGTTTAGCTTCCTCTTGTACTTCCTTCTTACTTTCTTGCTTGTCTTCCTCTTTTACTTCCTTCTTACTTTCTTGCTTGTCTTTCTCTTTTACTTCCTTCTTATTTTCCTGCTTGTCTTTCTCTTTTACTTCCTTCTTACTTTCTTGCTTGTCTTCCTCTTGTACTTCTTTCTTACTTTCTTGCTTTTCTTTCTCTTTTACTTCTTCTTTACCTTCTTGCTTGTCTTCCTCTTGTACTTCTTTCTTACTTTCTTGCTTGTCTTTCTCTTTTACTTCCTTCTTACTTTCTTGCTTGTCTTCCTCTTTTGCTTCTTTCTTACTTTCTTGCTCTTCTTTAGCTTTTACTTCTTCCTGCTCTGTTTCATTTATGTCTACTTTTATCTCAGCTACTTTAAAAGTATGCGTCTCTTCTGTTATAACCTCATCTGCCACTATTCCTTGTATGATCAGTTCATTATCTACTTTAAGTAAATCTACCAAAATCAAGGTGGCGTCTTGTTCTTCCTCCTCAACCCACTCTATTTCAATGGAATGATCTTGCTTTTCATAAGCAAATGTAATTGCTTCCTGTTCTAACTCTTTCGTCATTTCCTCATCATAGGCAGCATCTTCTGGTAACTTAATATGCACCTTATCATGTTCAGATACTAATGACTTTAGTTCGACTGTTGCCTTCTCCTGTGTTGAACCTTCTTTAGCGCTTACTGCAAACGAATCTTGATTATTTTTCGTTGTTTCCGCTGCCCAAGATATAGTTGGAGAACCTTGCATGAATAGTAGTACTACAATAGATAATATTGCAAAAATTCTCTGCATATTCTTTCCTCCTTGTTTAGTGAATGACTAGAATGGAAATTTATAAAGCATGATAAATCAGTACAATTTATCCACTGTTATAATAAAACCTAAAAGACTGAATTGTAATTAATCTTTTATCTAGCCAATCCCCCTTCAACAATCACGTCTTGTTTCCTAGCTTACATAACAAAACTATACGTAAACTATACATTTAAGAGTATATTGGTAGATTATGTATATTTATCCCCCCTTATATATATCAAAAAACCGACATTTTTCATCTATTCACTCGTTATATTCGACAAAAAGAGACAGTGATTGCTCTTGTAGAGGGAAAGTTAACGATAACTCGTAATTGAAATTATATAGAAGTTTTTAGCTTCGTAAATCCTCATTTTATTCAAAATAAATATTTTAATTGGAGTATTCATAAAAATCCGAGACCCTATCTTGCCCACGATTGAAATATGAAATCAATTAAATCAACTAAATTTGACATCCCATTTCACATTGATATAATCAAAATAGATTCAATATACCAAAGGGGTGATAGAATGCTTGAAAAGTTAGCTACAGAAAAAAGAAATAAACAGACCATGCAACTTGATCAAATGTCAGTAAAGAAAATTCTTGAAACGATGAACAATGAGGATCATTCTGTTCCCACTGCGATTGCAAACGAACTTACGCACATTGAAAAAGTTGTGGAGTCTGTTATTCAATCTCTTAAAATAGGTGGTCGCCTCATTTATATTGGCGCTGGAACGAGTGGACGACTTGGCATACTTGATGCGGTTGAATGTGTTCCAACGTTTAATGTTTCTCCCGAGACCGTTCAAGGTTTTATTGCCGGCGGAATGAATGCGCTCTCAAATGCGGTTGAAGGTGCTGAAGATAGTCTCGATATAGGAGAACAAGATATGAGGTCGGCCGCAATTTCTGATAAAGATATAGTCATTGGTATCGCCGCAAGTGGAAGGACACCTTATGTAATTGGCGCATTAGATTATGCAAATAAACAAGGAGCACGTACCACAGCCATTTCTTGTAATAAAAATGCAGAAATTAGCAAGCATGCAGATATGGCAATCGAAGTGGATACTGGACCTGAAGTCTTAACTGGTTCTACAAGATTGAAAGCGGGTACAGCGCAAAAGATCGTCCTTAATATGATTTCAACTACAGCGATGATTGGCGTCGGAAAAGTCTATCAAAATCTCATGGTCGATGTGCAAGCGACAAATGAAAAATTAGTCGAACGTGCGAAGAGCATCATCATGGAAGCTACACAAATTGACTATGAGACAGCTGGAAAATATTACGTAAAGGCAAATTCCCATGTGAAGACCGCAATTGTCATGATTTTACTGCAATGTTCTTATGACGAAGCAGTTGATAAATTGGCTACGTCTGGTGGCTTTATTAGAGAATCAATATAAAAGGAAATGAGGGGATTGGAATGAAAAAGGAAGAGCGTATCACCCGAGATATTTTAGCAAATATTGGTGGTAAAGAAAATGTCCAAAGGATTGCGCATTGTATGACCCGTTTGCGATTAACAGTAAAAGATGATGGGAAGACAAACATCAGTGATTTGAAAAAAATCGATGGAATAATGGGTGTGATTAAAGATGACACCCTGCAAATTGTCATCGGACCCGGGACAGTAAATAAAGTCGCAGCAGAGATGGGTCATATTGTTGGGCTCTCCATTGGAGAAGATGCAGAGATAGACGCTGAAAATTTAACGTTTGAGGAAAAAGCAGGCATCAACCAAGCAAATATAAAAGAGAAAAATAAAACACCATTTAAAATGCTGCTCCGTCGTATCGGAAATATATTTATTCCACTGATACCAGGTTTAGTTGCTTCTGGTTTGATTAATGGAGGAGCAAACTTTGCACAAAACGCGGGTGTGGATCCTACGATGACCTGGATGCAAATCCTTCTCCTTCTTGGAAGCGGTATCTTTCTGTATCTGGCAATCCT